>ERZ746981.154-NODE-154-length-54315-cov-13.476382_pt1 | contig 54315 bp, 31 predicted proteins | sample MGYA00374948_ERZ746981 | MGnify/ENA primary metagenome ERZ746981 (study PRJEB28757, sample SAMN06711160) | food metagenome | host: microorganism | place: China:Harbin | collected 2017-01-30 | study: EMG produced TPA metagenomics assembly of the Analysis of...
AAATGGGTTCAACGTTGGCTGAATATTCAACATGAACGAGCGGAAATCCACCGATTCCCGCCACGTGAGACCCAACGTTTCGCACAAAACATCCATTTTCTGCTTGCTGTCTGACCGTGCGAGGCACTGCAAAAAGTCGTACCTGCGGGGTTCGAACTGCGAGCCGCGAGCAAACTCTTCCGGCGCACGGGTGTCTACGTCTGGTGCACGGGTGTCCTTCAACTCTGGCAGCTGCTCTGACTTGCATTGCACCGCACCCAGGCCTGGAACAGCATCAAAAAACAACGCAGCAAAGTTCTGCAGCCCCGGCCCGACCGTGTCGGAGCTTTCCGTAGGCCCCGGGCCCGGATCCGATTGTTCGGCAAGCCCAGAAATGCTTTTTCCACTCCAAAATACCGGAACCTGCCCGGGCATCGAGTACCGCTTGTTTTCCTCCATTATATCGTCAACCAAGTGTTCCTGGTTTGCCAACATGTTTGCAATCTGCCGCGAAAACCGGTCCTCCGCCGGCTGAACCGCTGGATCATCTTCTGCCTGGCAGTCTGTCGATTTTTCACCATTGCATCCTTGCTGCTGCATTTCTGTATTGCCAAGAAACTTTGAACTACCAGCAGTATTTTCAACATTTTCAACATTTTCATCACCTTCACCTTCATCAGCCTCACCTTCATCTTCTTCATCTTCTTCATCTTCTTCACCTTCACCTTCATCAACACCTCCAACACTCCCTCCTGCTACCTGTATGTTCTTAAAAACAATCTTCGGAAATTTCGCTCCTCGAGGAACCTGATCTGTACTCACCACATGTTCAAATTTGAACGGCTGGTACCCACACTCTAGATTTAGCCGCCTGCACCGATGGCACATGGGCTTGTGCTCGTCACACTTAACTTTTTTGCTCTTACAAGTCACACATCCACCTCTGCTATACTTGTGTTGACGTTTTTTGTGTAACTGCTTTGAAAACGAAGCTGCCGGCGTATGACCGGCTGGAGATACCCCACCCGAGATGCAGGCAAATGAATCATTGCTGTTCTGTTTGGTGGCCATCTGTGCAAAACTGGAAATGCTGAGAGAGAAGCAAGAGTTGGCGAAACCGATTCCAGTGTGTGTGAAAGATGGACGCCAGGAAAAAAAAAAAAAAAAAAAAAAAACGGTGCTGATTGGATTTTTTTTTACGGACTGATGCGGCTAGAGTTCGAATCTAGAAATAAGCAACCCACCCGGAAACACTAATCAACGTATTTGAAAGATAAAAACTGAATGCGGTGTGAATCACACGGATGCAGGACCGTTTCGGATGCCTTGATGATTCAACCCCTTGACAGATAGACAAATTAAAATTAGAATAGAACCCCCTGCCTGCATTGCCTGACATGCGAGGCTTGGCAAACAATGGAGAAGCAGGAGATTGGTGTCCCGCTAAAACGATAAACATTAAAAAAAAAAAAAAAAATTGAGTTACTCAATTAATTATGCACAACGCTACCTATCTGTCCGAATCACTCATCCGTGCACCAGCTTGCTCCTTCCCTGGCGTGGTTCCATACATGACTCAAATTTGGGCTAGTCACGTTACCCGATGGGAAAAAAAAAAAAAAAAACAGGGGGTGCCAGAAATGAGCTCTCGGGACACATCGTGACGAAAAATTTTTCCGAAACGAGGGTATCTGCGAGTAAGACTCGGATTCCGTAAAACTTCTTCCCGTGGCCCATCAATGGAAAGCAGTCAGCAGCCCAAAGGAGAAAACAAGGAGCAACGGAAAATATCAGACACGGACAGATTTGAAATTTTCTGAAATGTTGAACTTTTCACGCCCGAACGAAACAAGTTCGATTTTTACAGCTCCGGCAGACATGACGGGTGAAAAGAGGAACCCCAAATTACACTAGAGTCAGTAAATTTTGTGTGTACATGCAGTAAAACTTGTTATTTGTACCGGACATTCCAACAATACGTCGGACCTTTGAAAGTGCAGCGAAGGCGGAATTTGGCGGCCTTTTCCGTTACCCTTTTGGAAGGGATTGGACAAGTAAAACGGAAAAACGAGAGAAAAAGGGGAAAATTTTTTGCGAACGCATTCGGTACAATAAAACAGTTTGTAGCCCAAAATCTACTGAGAGAACCCGATTGTCCGATGTAGTGGGGTGAGCACAAAAGCTAGCCTAGCATCCCGGCGGTCTGCGCTTGACCCTCGGGCGTTCGTTGCGCAGCGGTCAGCAAGCTTAGCGCAGGGACACGGGGGGAAGAAAAAAAAAAAAAATAATGATTAGAAAAGCAACAGAAAAAAGTGAATTGAAAAAAAAAAAAATTAATAATAATAGAACGAGATTAATGCGTAGATGGATGAATTAGGAAGGTGGAAAAGCAACCTATAACAAAGCAGATTAGCACCCGAATCTGCAGGTGGAAACGATGAGGTCGCACCAAATTTCGATTGGCACAAGTATAAAAGAAGAGGCAATTCCCCTCGCGTTGTTGATAAATGTTGATTTAACACTTGTAAATTCTTTTCGCGTTCTTCAACAGCCAAAGGATTATCTTCTTTGATTGACTAAAGCTTAACTTAACAGCAGAACTAAAGACTAGCAACAGTTCATTACTATAACTATGAAGGGACTTCTATTTTACGACAGGGGAGATCTCAGATACTCGGACATCCCCGAGCCAGAAATCGAGGATGAGAACCAGGTCAAAGTCAAGGTGGCATACTGTGGCATCTGTGGTACAGATCTTCACGAATACTTGGAGGGTCCAATTTTCTTCCCAAAGAAGGGAGACGTGAATCCCATTTCCGGAGCAACTGTTCCCATCTGCCCGGGACACGAGATGTCTGGAATTGTCGAGAAGGTGGGTTCGAACGTGACGCACCTCAAGCCTGGTGACCATGTCGTTATTGAGGCTTCTGCACACTGTTCAGACATGGTTCACTACAAAAAGACGGTTGAGCCAAAGCCTTTCTGCAGTGCATGCAAGGCCGGAAAGCCAAACTGCTGCAAAAACACAAACTTCATCGGTTTGGGTGTTGCATCTGGTGGTTTCGGCCAGTATGTTGTTTATGGTGCCGAACATATCTTGAAAGTTCCTGATTCGATTCCAATCGACACTGCTGCCTTGGTTGAACCTATTTCCGTGGCTTGGCACGGTGTCGAGAGGGCAAACTTCAAGCCTGGCCAGACAGCTTTGGTGCTAGGAGGTGGCCCGATCGGTTTGGCCTCAATTTTGGCATTGAGAGGCCACAAAGCAGGAAAAATCGTCTGCTCCGAGCCTGCACTCATCAGAAGGGAGCTTGCCAAGAAGTTGGGTGCAGAGGTGTTCAACCCAATGGACCACAAGGACCCAATTGGCGACTTGAAGGCTCTGGTTCCGGAAACGGAGGGTTTCGATGCCTCGTTTGACTGCTCAGGCATTCCTGTCACGTTTAGTACTTCGATTGATGCCTTGGGACCCGGCGGAACTGCCGTTAACGTCGCAATCTGGGCCGACAAGCCAATCAAATACATTCCTATGTGCTTGACGTACCAGGAGAAGTTCGCTACAGGTTCTATGGGTTACGTTGTTGATGATTTCGCCGCTGTCATCAAGGCCATCGACTCAGGTCTCATCCCGATCGACTGCATCAGACACATGATCACCGGTAAGGTTGAGCCTAAGGATACCGTTGAGAAGGGTTTCAAGGAGTTGATTACTCACAAGGAGACCAATGTCAAGATTCTCGTTACTCCAAACGGCCGGATCTGAATGCGCCGCTAATTTTATGTATCATGTGTAATGGGCAATGAATAGACGACTGATTAATGTTTAGGATGCTGGATTATTGTATTGGAAAGTTGTATGTAGTGTGTTATTTTTATTTTTGAACTGTATTTCTTTACGCATAATTGTACTTCTATTCTATTCTTTTTCATCTAATTTACCTCCATTCTTTTTCATCTAATTTACCTCTATTCTTTTCCATCGGATTTACCTCTATTCTTTCCTTCTGTTTTCGCTGCTTCTATTATTCTTTTCACTTTTCTTCCCTCCATTCTTCCCTGTTGTTTACATTTTCGCGACTTCTATTTTTTTATTTTTTTCTATCTCTTCCCACTGATCTGTCTCCGATCTCATCCTAACATCTCCTCGATAAGCTCTATTTAGTACAACTTATCTTTTTGCTGGGAAAAATCATATATACAGGTCGTTATAAATTCACCAATCCTTCATTTAACAGAATTTCACAGCCCGAAACCAATGACTGACCCGGAGTTGAAGGTAGGCTCCACAGTTCGCTTTCTTAACGGATATGCCATCTTGAAGTATGTTGGTCCAATTAAGGACAAGTCCGGGGTGTTTGCAGGTGTAGAGTTGATGGGTGCACTACGTAAGAAGGGGAAAAACTCAGGAGATGCATACGGGGTTCATTATTTCGACACTTCGGAGCCATTGACAGGCTTATTTATACCGTACAAAGCACTTTTAAAGCTGAATAAAGGAAGCAGGGTGAAGTCCTTTAACGGGCATCTGTCACTCAACTCTGAAAATACAATAAGCAGCAATTCTTCCGCACTGGCGTCACCGCTACACTCATCCAGTTCATTTTCATCCAGTCCACTTCCAAATAGTCCAAATAACGAGCAATTGCAGCAGCTGGAAGCCAAAAATAAAGAGTGTAATCTGAAGATAAAGCAGTATGAAACCAAGTTGGAAGAGCGCTCTCAAATTCTCAAAGAGATGGAGTCCACTATCTCCAACTTTGAGCCAATTCTTGCCGATTACGATAAGCAGTTGAAGTCGAAGGAAGAAAGATATTCGAAGTTTAAGAAAAATGCTGAAAGCCAGATAAAGGAGCTGCTAGAGACAATCGAACTGCTCGAATCGCAGACAAAAGAGAGCCAGGAAATGTATGCAAAGAAGTTCAAAGAGCTACAGGCGAAGGCCAAGAGTAAACCTGTTGGTGAAGATGCTAAAGATGAAACTTCAGCTTTAAAGAAAGAGATAGATGAGCTCCAGAAGCAGTTGCAGTCGAAGGATGATGCATTCAAAGATTTGAAGGCTTCCAAGGATAAAGAGATAAACAGTATGAGGAAGTTTGAGATGAAGAATTACACCTTAGAGCTGAAAATTGAGGACAAGGATCAGGAAATCAAAGAGCTTCAGAACCAGATTTCCAAAAGGAGTAAGCAACCCAATTCAAGTGCCGAAACATCCCAAAAACTTGAAGCTGAATTAAAATCGCTCAAGCAGAAACTCGGGCAGGCCGAGAATGACAAGAATGTTCTGCAAGCATCCGAAGATTATCTTAAGAAGCAGATTGAGAATGTGGAAAAAGGCAAGAGGGAGCTATTAGAGAAATACAAGAAATCCGCCGACCGAATAAAGGAAGTGGAGGATAAATTGAAGGAGAAGGATAGCAAATTGGAGGAGTTAGAGAAGAAACTTGATGAAAAGGATCAAAGATTGGAGGAACTAAAGAAGAAAATTGATGAAAAGGATCAAATATTGAAGGAGAAAGATGACAAGTTAAAGGAGAAAGATGATAAATTGAAAGAGAAAGATAACAAGTTAAAAGAGAAGGTTGTCAAATTAAAAGAAAAGGATGATAAGTTAAAGAAAAAAGATGACAATCCAAAAGAGAACAAAAATCGTGTAAGTAATGATATACATGAGGAAACACAACTTCTGACTGATAAAGGTGAACTTAAAGTATATGAGCCAGAAACAAAGGCGGATCCTGCTGCCGGACGCACAAAATGGTGTGGACTATGTGAACGACCTGGGCATGACAGTATTGATTGCCCTTACGACAATGGACTGTTTTAAATAGCTATGAATTTATATGTAATTATATGTACAGGAATGAAGAATGGACAAGATGTGTTCCATGAAGGTGAAGCAAGGAGCGAGAAAAAAAAAATTTGATTCGTAGCAAATACTTAAACATGCCGCGACATGTAAATTGTAATGGCTCCCGCGAAAATATTTCGAAGCAACCTGAATAAAGCCGAGAAATATTATATGCCTCTAATGCCCATGTGCACTTATATCTTGTAACGCTGGGATGGATCAACATGGAATGGTGACCATATACCCCTAACAGAGCTATTAAGTGATATGACATTCTGCTTAGGCTTCTTCAACTTCGAGCCGGTCGAATTTATGAGCAACTTCAGCTTGTTCTCAATTACATCTGCGTTCCATTTCCTGCAGCATATTTGTTTGCTCTTCTCATTTGTGTAAAAACCTCTGATGACTGGATGAAATCCAGGCTTCTCCAGAACCTGGAACTCGATCTCCGGATACTGTGAAGCAAATCCTTTCAGTCTTGATCTCAAGAAATCTCTCATTCCTACAGATGAACCGCCAAAATCGCAGTATGTAATCAGAATCTTCTTACAGGGCAAAACAAACGACCCTAGCCCATTACGGGCCTTCGATACTTGTTGTATAAAGTTTATCGCTGCCATCACTATGTGCCAAACGTTGATTATGTGGAAAAGACGTGAAGAAAGTGTGGAAAAAGTGTGGTAGTGGATTGGCTGTTCAGATAAATGAAGAGCATATTGCGAAGGCTCAAAAATTAAAGTGGAAGCAAAAGTAGAACACAAAAAAATCAAAAAGCGTTGGCATCCGTACACTGCGTGATCTACAAATTGACGGCCATCCTTACATTTCCCAAAAAATATATTTTACGACCATCCCTACACTTGTTCCCTTTTTTTCGGGCGACATCTCACCCGACCCCGCGCAAGTTCCGGGAAAATCATACGAGTGTATTCCCCGGCTATTGTGGGATGATGAAATACGAGCGGATGATTGGCCGAAACGAGTAAAAGACGGGGTGGGTCGATGTGGGGCCACCAGCTTTGCGGCGGATTCCGACAAGGCTGCGCTAAATAGGGAAAGCTGCGCATTCGTATCTCCCGCAGTGCACTTACAAATAGCGCTGAATGAACTCTTCCTAACGTTAACCGCAGCAGCAACGGGCGGGCTTCAGCGGGGATACCTAATTTGCCGATCTGTACGAAATGACCGATGCTTAATTCGTTTAGGAAAAGAGCGCTGTGCGGGATGTCATTGGAGCTGTTTCTTGCGGCTACGTATGCGCTAACCGTACACAATTTTCAAATTCGGAAAAGGAGCCCGTCAGATTCCACATTTTTTTCCGTTATGGGGTACATTTTTGGGGGTTCGTTGCCATAGTGATATCTGCAGCACAGAGTTTTCGTATGAAGAATTGCCAACGGTGAATTTCCCGGGGGTGCGCCATATTGTCCAATTAGAAGCTCCCAAGTATGACCCGGAATATGTATCAGAGATCTTCCCTTCCCCGGACAGTTGAGGGAATACATTGTTACACTAGACCCGGTCAACAATGAGTGTTTTTCGATCAAAAAAATAAATAAATAAAATAAAAATAAAAATACTATAATGATAATAATGGAGGGGCAAATGCAGGCAGGATTGTCCAAGTAGCCGGATTTCCACATTTGCCGGTTAGTCGGGTGACGGACTTTTTGGGGATGATGTTTGTTTTGATTGTATCATGAAAAATGCTAGGTGCGGGTTGGTAAATGGAAACAAGTGGGTGGATTAATAGAGGTAAGTGGGTGGCTTTTGAACGACCAACAACAAAACAGCATTTTCCCCACATTATAAATAATGGTATTTCCCCGCACTCTCTTGCTTTCACTCTGCATCTCGCCATCTTAATTGTTTGTCTGGTTAACTCTGCTTCTGTGTTATTTGTAATTATCATATCATAGTTTGCACTTTTTTTTCGCTATTGCAAAAAAAAAAAAAATTTCAAGTTATTAATTTATCCTTATCGCCTCAGATAAGCGAGTCCTTACGCATTTTGATACTTGCTTTATTTTCACTTCAACATGCTTGCACGGTCGGTTTTAGGTAGACTAGCGGTTTCCTCCGGTCCGCAGATCCTCCGGTCCATTGCAATTGCCGGCGGTCGGTGTTGTGCCATGCCCCTTGCTTCGGCAATTTCCAAAACCCGGTCTTTTAGCAGCACTTCTCCTTCCTCGATGAAAGGTTTACTATACTATGGAAGCAAGAATGTGAAGTACTCGGAGGATGCCCCGGAGCCACAGATCCAGGATGACAACCAGGTGAAGATCAAGGTGGCGTACTGCGGAATTTGTGGTACGGATCTTCACGAATATCTAGACGGACCGATTTTCTTCCCTAAAGAAGGCAAAAAGGACAAGATTTCGGGCTTCAAATTGCCACTAGTGGAGGGCCACGAGCTCTCCGGAACAGTTGTGCAGGTGGGCAAGAACGTGAAGGGCATAAAGGTTGGGGATAAGGCTGTGGTGGAGGCCTCAGGCCACTGTTCCGACAGAAAGTACTACAAGGACACCGTGGAGCAAAACAAGCCCCTTTGTGGAGCATGCAAGAAGGGCATGCCCAACATCTGCAGGGACTTGAGCTTTCTTGGCTTGGGAACCGCCTCCGGCGGCTTTGGTGAGTATATTGTCTACGGAGCAGACCATGTTGTCAAAGTTCCTGAATCCATTCCTTTGGATATCGCTGCACTTGTTGAGCCTATTTCTGTCGCTTGGCACGCTGTCGAGAGGGCAAACTTCAAGAAGGGCCAGACGGCTTTGGTGTTAGGAGGTGGTCCGATCGGTTTGGCCACAATTCTTGCCCTCAAAGGTCACGAGGCCGGGAAAATCGTCTGTTCCGAGCCTGCACTTCTCAGAAGAGAGTTTGCCGAGAAGTTGGGTGCAGAGGTGTTCAACCCAATGGACCACAAGGACGCAATTGGCGACTTGAAGGCACTTGTGCCGGAAACGGAAGGTTTTGATGCCTCGTTTGACTGCTCAGGCATTCCTGTCACATTTAGTACTTCAATTTCCGCTTTGGGTGCCGGCGGAACTGCCGTTAACGTTGCAATCTGGGCCGACAAGCCAATCAAGTACATGCCAATGTGTCTCAGCTACGAGGAGAAGTTTGCAACCGGCTCCATGGGTTACATAGTTAAGGATTTCGAGGAGGTTATAAAGGCTCTTGAGACTGGTCGCATTCCATTGGATGCTGCCAAGATGATGATAACCGGTAAGGTTGCCTTGAAAGACACTGTTTCCGTCGGATACAAGAACTTGATCGAGCACAAGGAGAAGAACGTCAAGATTCTTGTTTCTCCATCCGCTTGATGGGCTCGCTGTGTTTATTTTTGTGCTTTGCTGCTTTTTAATGATTTGTTAATGTGATGAATGCCATCTGTAGATGTGTTTGACTCGCCTGTATATTTTATTGCCTGATCTGTTGAAGTATCTTTTGCCTGGGTATTGGGTTAGACAATAAATATTAATATAGAGATATCTGTTCCTGTAGAATAAAGCAGCAGCTTTCTCTTAATTATATTCTTCCACATCGATGCATGTGATCAAATCTTTGACTGGCAAGGAAAGTCACATGTCTTCAACAATCACACTTTTATGTAATATGCATGCTACCAACTACTTTAACTAACCACTTCAAACATTAATGTGGTTACCACTCCAACTATCAATAAGTTTCGTTCTGGCCTTACTATATTTCTTTGTGTCGCAGGAGACACGTCATACACATATATTCACCACGAATGGCCAAAGCAATGCCATAATCCCAGAGTTGGAAATATTCTGAATAAAGCAATGATGTCTTTGGAGTATGTAAGTAAAAAAATGTGAGATGGAAATTATTTGCTAAATGCAGTCAGTCCCTTTATACGGACACCCAGAGGGGAAGTCGTTTTTTCTACTTTCTCATTTTTACTTTTTTTTTTTTGCTTGAAAGCGATATCATAAATCGAGTACTAATTCAGAAACACGAACGGATATCCAATATTCCGATACAACAATAAAGCAATATTGCGTACTTACGAGCGACAAATCATGTTATCCCTACTGAAGAGACCTTGCAAACCGCTAAAGTTGGTCCAGTCTAGATTATTCGCCACAACTAAAATCGGTTGTGGAATGAGAGTCGGCAATCAGTTTAAAGGTGCGGATTTGGGACATCATCTTAATGATTACGATTTATTTGCCACAGCAAAAAGACCAGGGAGCAACATAGAAATGGTTTCGCCGGGGGCAATTGTGTTTTCAAACATGAAAGTTGTGCGTTCGCCAAATAAGCAAAAGGAGCCAATTGGTACCCTTTTACTCAACGATCAGATTTTCGAAGTAAACTTCAAGAGCTGCAAACTTGGGCACAACAACAACGTTTTTAACATGGATCATAAGTTCTTGGATTTGCTCCGGGCATTGTATCCAAAGCCGGAATTAATAGTACTTGGATTAGGAAAGCAAACCAGAATGATCTCTAAAAGTACACGAGAGGGGTTTAATAAGCTTGGAATTCGTTTGGAGATAAGCGATACGGAGCATGCAGCAATGAACTACGATATGCTAGCAACAGAGAGAACGCCAGCACTAGTTGGGGCACTATTACTTCCTTCTAACTGGTAAGTGTTGCCAGGATTTATCGAATATATTCAATAGTGTGTCTAAAAGCAAAAAGAAAGCACATAGATCAATAAGGGGATGAAAATGAATCACTTTCGAAGCGACAAAAAGCCGTTACTTAAAACCCAGGAGTATGCCGTGATCGAGACTATAGATGCCATGTTGAAGAACAAACTCCATCTGTGATACTTCATGAATTCCTTATTCAAGGGCTTGCAGTCATCACTTTCCATACCTTTGTCATCATCGCCACCATACACATTATCAATGATGAAGTTTCTTTTCCTCTTGATCTCATCACACTTCGGTCTGGCCCATAGCAAGTTCAACAACCCTCCAATAGAGGATGTGGCCAATAGTGAAACACCAACAGGTGTTAAGGTGTATGGAGCTGTAAGTGCAAGAAGGCCTGGTGCAATTGTCTGCGTGAGAAATTGGTATGGGAAGACTTTGTGTTGGAAGTTGCCAAAGTCTCTTCTCTTCAATGTTTTAAGAGCAGCTATTGAAGCAACAAAACTGTGAAAAGATGAAGATCCCAAGTCAAATCCGTAAATTATGACATGAATTGGAGCCAAGAAAAGCATTTTGATAGATGTAGAGAAGAGGCAAATCTGAAAGCAAAACTGGATTTAGTTGCGGGTGCAATATTCAGACTATTAAATAGTAATTAAATATTCTTGTATATAAAAGCTAATGAGGGGTAAGAAACTAAGTAAAACAAACAAATGCAGATGCAAACTCCAACTTTCGCTTCTCAAATTTACATTTTTTGGTGTAAAGATGTGCAAATCTTGAAAAGATGCAAATACAACGCAGTGATATGAAATGTTATTCTTATTCTGATTATATAACGAAGTCGTTCAAACAAAAGTGAGATAGGTAACAAAGAAACAAAATAGTCATAAACCTATGCTATGTTAAAATATTTCAGTGAAAAACAAAACATGATGAAAGGGTGTAGAAGAAAAAGCGGAAATTGCGATAGCATGAAAAGCGAGAATGGAAAGATCTAATGTAAAGAGTAGAATGAAGTAATAAACGTATAAAGTGACAATTGACGAAATTGTAAACTCATTTGCTGTCTGCTGACTCCTTCTTTTCGGAATCGATATTAGAACTTTCAACATCACTTGGTTTTTCAACATCTCTTCTGTCAATTCTTCCAAAAGCAGGACCGCAGCAACCCACACAGCCATTGACTGCCAATATTATGAAAACAACTGCACTTAAGCCGGTCCCGAGCCAGGTGAGAATCAAGTAGTTTCTTGATAATTCAGCCTTTATGCCGTATGAACTGTAGGAGTTGTTGAAACTAGTCTGTATGTATTTGAACATTCCAGTTGAGCAACCAGAAGCAAGCACAGCCGCAATGAATGCAAGCATCTCAACAGAGGCGGCAAAGACACTGAACAAAGGTTTGATGAAGAAGTTCACAATTGTAAAGATAAGAGTGATCACGTTCAGACCGATTGCAATGCATGAAGTGATGTAAGTGGCCTTGGAAAGATTTCTTGCAGTTGAAACGTAATTATCGATCTTTGTTGGGAGCTCTATTTCGGAATCTGTGAGATTGTATCCGGTCTGGTTTAGAACCTCTGCTTGGATAAACTCATCTGGATCAAAAACATACATCGGCTTTGGGTTTGTGCACGAGTCAACGGTAAAATCAACGGCATACAAAGTTTCATCTTCGTCCGATTCGTTTTCATCGGACTCCCCACGACAATATCCATACATTCCAAAGGTATATATATTTTCGGTTGTAGACAGATATGAACCAACGGTTGGCACAAGTTCAGAAAAGCTGTCCTCGGAAAAGTTCAACTCAAGGAAAAATATTGAGGTAACCCCCTTGTTCTTTTTTATGGATCCAACGTTTGCCAAGAGAAGTGTCACTGTGGCACAAAGTGTCAACAAAAAAAGCACTATGTTATATGCTAGTCCTTTTATGGAAAAGTTCATGGTTGTAGGTGGGAAATGCAAGAAAGCGTGAATCTGTAATGTACTGGTTGCAAAATTATGTTTAGCTTTCTTCTTTGATCTTTATCAATCAAATAGTTGTGAGAGTGTGGACTAGAACTAAGTTGGAGTAGAGTTTTACCGACTTGCATATTTTTTCAAAAAGCAGGAATACGCATCCTTAAATAGGCCTTTAGGAGTACCAGGGCTCCGGCCAATCGGGATAGAAATTGATCTGATAGATCATAAATTGAAACGACAATGAAATTTATGGGTAAAGGGGGGAGAAACTTTAGAAAGAAAAATAAAAGTGGAGAGAAAGGAAGGTGAAATCAAAAGTGAGGAAAAAGAAATTTGCAGCACCTGTGGCTCCCGATGAATGAAAATTGGGACCGCTTCCCGAATAGGAAATTTTTGGGATCAGCCTCTTGGGATGGCATGTTATAATCTTCACGCTTTTTCCGTGCAATTCTTAGCGTCTAAAGTGTGATTTTTCCTGTTTTCCAACTGTTGGGTTTTGAAATAGCTTTAGAAAAATTTTGAGGAGCTGTAGAATGCATTAAATTTGCCACAGAAAAACAATGTAGGGCCGGTGATTGTAACACGATAAGGTTATGGTTACAGAAGTCACACTTTGATTTAATTATGAGATTTATCATCACACACGGGATTATCTTGAAAAAAGGGGCTCTGCTTTTTAATAAACTTGTTCACTGAACTCTAGTGGAGTGCTTTTGGTATGGGGGACAAATGATAGAAGTGAAATATGAATCGAGGTGTAATGGAACTGCACAGGATAGAAGATGAATAAGTAAAAGTGGAAATTTGAAGAGGAATAGTATATGCAAGGTGGGCTATGTAGAGATCAATTGTAGGGTTTGGATGGAAGATGAGAATTGGCTGAGTTCTGGAAATAATGCTGTGGCAGATAGTATAGTAATACGTGAAAAGCCTGCAGTAACTATATGTGTTTATTTGGGATAGAGTAGATAGAAGATAGGAGAAAGAGGATAGAAGATAGAGGATAGAAGATAGAAGATGGAAGATAGAAGATAGAAGATAGAAGATGGAAGATAGAAGATAGAAGAAAGAAGATAGAGCAATAGAAAGAATAGAGTAAATACAGAGGATACGAAAGATAGCAGATATAATATAGAGAAGAGAGAAGATTACATCTCCCGCAAATAACTCTACTAGTTACAGCACTAACCAAAACTTCGTTCGCTTCGTTCATTAAAAAGAGTACACAGTAAGTGAAAAGCAAAAAGCGTCACAACCGGGATCTAAGTGGAGGTCTAGTTACTGGGGGGATACAAGCCAAGCTTCTCCATACGAATCTTGACAGCATTTCTGTGGGCATCTAGACCCTCGACGGCGGCCAAATCCATGGTGGCCTTTCCAATCGACTTCAAACCTTCTGGAGTGACAACCTGGGAGGTGATGAACTTCTGGAAGGTGGCAGTGTTGACACCGGAGTACATTCTAGCGTATCCATAGGTTGGAAGCGTGTGGTTTGTACCCGAGGCGTAGTCACCGCAGGATTCGGGCGAGTAGGCTCCGACAAAGACGGAACCAGCGTTGTTGACGCTGTCGACCCACTTCTCGGCATCCTTGATCTGCAAAATCAAGTGCTCCGGAGCGTAACGGTTGGCCATCTCAAAGGCCTCCGCGTAGGTCTTCACCTGCAACGTTGTGGAGTGTGCAATGCACTTCCTGACGATGGCAACACGAGGAAGTCTTCTGGCCTGCGAGTCAACGGCTCTGTCGAGCTCATCGAGCTTGCTCTTTGGCATATTGACTGCAATACAGAGAACCTGCGAGTCCACACCGTGTTCGGCCTGCGAAAGCAAATCCGAGGCCACGAAATCGGTGTCTGCAAACTGGTCTGCAACCACAAGAACCTCCGAAGGTCCGGCAGGCATATCGATGGCACACATTGCTGCGGAATCGTTCGAAACAAGCATTTTGGCAGCTGTCACGAACTGGTTGCCGGGACCCATAATCTTGTCGCATTTCGGAATCGTTTGCGTACCGTAGGCCATGGCAGCCACTGCCTGGGCACCTCCGGCCATCACAATGCCCTTGGCACCGACTTTGTGGGCCACGTAGACAACTTCAGGCGTCAACTTGCCGTCCTTGCCCGGTGGAGATGCAAAGATGATGTCTTTGCAGCCTGCAACCAAGGCTGGAACGGAAAGCATGAGCGAAGTGGATGGCAACACTGCCGTTCCACCCGGAACGTAGCACCCAACCCGCTCAATAGGCCTTGCGAACCGGCTGCAAACCACACCTGGGCATGTTTCGACCTTCATGACACCTTTGCGGAGCTGTGCCTCGTGGAATTTGCGCACATTCTCGAACGCGATGTCGATGGCCCGCCGGACATCGTCGGTAATCTGCATCGACGACTCTGCGAACGGTGCACTCATCATTGGCGTCTTTAAGGACACGTGGTCGAACTTCTGCGTCAAATCAAGAAGTGCCTTGTCTCCCTCGCTCTTCACCCGCTCGACAATCGGTGTCACAAGCGACATGATGTCCTTGCTTGTGTGGATTGGCCTCTTCAAGCATGCTGCCACCTCCTCGGCCGAGGCTGTGTCTGCATCCACTCTTTTCAGCACGATTGGGGCCTCTGGGTCGATTTCCAGCTCCACCTTCTTCTCTGCCTCCTTCTCTGCCTTCTGCTGTTTCTCCCTGTCATGTTCCTCTGTCTCTGCCACGTATTTAGGCTTGGCATTTCCTTGACGGCGTGTCACTCTTAGAGATTTCGCCTCGAGGTTCTTCTCGATGTCCGCCAAGCTCACCCCGTTCTTCGCACACTTGACCATCGCAAAGTAGAAGAGATCGGCTGCCTCCCACGCGATCTCGCTCTTCGTGTTCGCATCAATGAGCTCGTCTGCCTCCTCTCTGATCTTCGAATCCAGCATTTTCCGGTTGTTGAGCAACCGCTTCGTGTAGGAACCTTCTGGAGCGTTTGCCACCCTCTCGCGCAACACCGTCTCCAAGTTCGACAACCCTGGCAACTGCCCAAAACACGTACTCGTGTCCTTGTGGCAGAATCCGGCTCCTTTCTGCTCCACCACAAACTGGATCGCATCTCCATCACAGTCTGAGTCCACCCGATACAACTCCTGCGTGTTTCCAGAGGTCAACCCCTTCACCCATAGGCCACGTGTCCTCGACTGGTACACGCCCGCCTTGCGCCTAAAAGCCTCTGCAATCGACTGTTTCGAAGAATATGCAACTCCGAGTGCTTGGTGCTCTGCATTCACCGCCACAGTCGTGTACAGCCCGTCCGGTCTGTCCGTCCTCAACCCAGCCACAATGTACTCGATCAACGGCGTTTTTCCAGCCGCTGGGTGCTCGTACTCGGTCGTGACGAGGCTTGAATCGATCACAATCGTCGCTGCGGACTTTGCCCAACCAGAAATGCTGCCAGAGTCCAATTTCCGGCTCACAAACACGTACACGCCGGCCTGGGCAAATGGCTGCACTGCCTCAGGACTCGAGGGCGTCTCCGTGATGGCCACCGCCGCATTTTTTACACCTGCTGCCTCTGCTGTTGTCAAAACCTTATACACAAGTCTTGCATTTGGAATTCGTGACTTGATCTCCTCAGCAACTCTCACCGGCGCAAAAACCTTCGACACGCCCTTGTTGTACAATGCCAAGAGTTGTTCTATGGTGTCCTCGTCGATCTCCGCCGACGTGTAGTCCAAGTTAACCTCGAAAAATGCTGTTGTTGAATATTTTGTGATGTCCTCCGACTTAGTTTTTCCAGCCACAAATGGGATCAACACCTGTCCCACAAGTGAGATCTTCTTGCACATTGGCTCTTTCGAAAAGTACGGTAAGATAGGTAATGGCATTTTTGTTACTGCTTTACTAGCTGCCCGTTGAAATATCCCTGCAAGATGAAAATACCAGTTTAAACTGTAAATCCATGTTAGCGCTTAACTGCACCAGTTAAATTTTTTTTTTTTCACCCTCACCTCTTGCTTATATACTTTTTTTTTTCATTTGAAAATTCCTATTGTGCGGTGAAAGAAGGAAAAAAAAGACTCATCTTTTTTCAATACTGATTTTTTTGATCTTTTTTTATGCTTTATCGCTCGTTTTTACCAAAAGCGTTCGGGATTAATCACGAGAAAGAAAGAGAAAGAAAAAATGAGTGGAAAAAAATGCAGCAACCAGTAAATCATCTCAGCATGTAAACAATTAGACATACTCTATTTTGACACCACAAAAGTTCCTGGTGAACACAATACCTCTAAAGAACACCAAAATATTTAAAGAGCTCTAATATCAACCCTGCCTCCTTTTCCTTACATTCACTTTTCTCCACTAAAACCAATCCCCATTCCTCATCCCTTCCGGCAGCACAGCCCGGACGAGGTCAATGGATGAAAATTTCAAAATTTTTCATTGGTTTATCGGTAATAAGCGATTCCATGTTTATGACAATTTAAGAAGTCAGAGTGAATGCAGCCAAATTTAGGGAGCGCATGAGATTATGGTGGGTATAGGATTTAGAGTAATTCTTTTGCGAAGTGTATTACTGGTAGTGGGTGTTGCCAAACTAGCAAGTTGGCTTTAATTGGCAATGGTATGTACCATGCAGAGGACTGCACTGCCCTGCCTTGTTCATGCCCAAGAAAGCGAGCGCATATGGATTAAAGGTATTTAAGCATGTGCACTTCCCATCTTTATCCTGTTCATTTTACCTTGTTACTTAGTTCCTTTGCTTTACACTTTTCCTTTCTTTAGCCTTAAAACACACAATACTCGTTATAGCGCAAACTGGATAAAGTATCACACTTAAACCCTTAACTATAATATTCCCGTATCTTCTGACAATGCATATTGATCATACCGGTAATCCACATATTAATCGCATCCAGTGACATTCCAGAGATCAAAATAGCTCCAGATACTACTCGGCTAAACTACAGAAGCTATAACAAGTGAAAGAATATTGAATATTTCCCCATACAACTAAACCAATAAAACATCAACAGCAAAAGAAAAACCAGTACCCCCCAAAGTAAACCGAAACCCCAAGCAAGATATATAAAAGATGGCATCGAGCCGATCCTAATTGTTGAATAAAAACTGCATGTCGGCCGGAGTTAAGCGGTTGGCAGCAGACTGGTCCTTATCCAAAGTAGCCTTGACCATGTTGGCCTTCTTCTCCTGCAACTCGATGATTCTGGACTCAATACTGTCCTCTATGACCAACTTGACAATGCGGATGGGCCGGAACTGCCCGATTCTATGGATTCTATCGGCAGCCTGGCCTGTGTCTAGAGCAGGGTTCCACCAACTGTCCATGATGAAAACCTGATTAGCCTCCACCAAGTTGAGTGCGACACCCCCGGCCTTTAATGAGACCAAGAAGACCTCAACGGACGGATTTTCCAAGAAGTACCGGATGGACTCCTGCCTCTGGACCGGGGTCATGGAGCCCTGCAATTTGACAGTTGCGAAACCGGCTCTTTTCAACCGCCACTCGACCAAGTCGAGCATCGACGTGAACTGCGAGAAGACGATCGACTTGGTGGTCTTGCGGTCGGACCTCGACTTGTAGAGCTCCTCCATGAGCGCCTCGATCTTGGTCGATGACTTCCAGCTGCCCAACATGTTGATCTGGTCGACGATGGAGCTTTTCTTGTCGGCGATGGCCGGATTCAGCTCGATTGCCGGCTGCTCGAGGTCGATACTGAGCGGAATATGGCACACGGGGCACTTCAACTGGTGCTGGTCACCTTCAAAGCTGTCGATATACTCGCTGATGCACATCCGGCAGAATTTGTGGTGGCACTTGGACACGATGGGGTCCTCAGCCTCGTCATCGCAGAGTTGGCACACAACAACACCCGCCAACAAGTCTCTGGTGTCCTGATCGGTGAGCTGGGCAGCAGCTGGCTTGAGCCGCTTCAAAACAAGGTCCGGGTGGTCGGCCAACTGCCTCATCCGGGTAATGAGCGTGAATATGTTGGCGTAGTTGTTCAAAACAACACCCTTGGCAACGTAGTCATCAAACTGGCGCTTCGAGTTGGTGAACAACGACATGTACAAGTCCTTCTCCTCCGGGTTGAAGTAGTCGCGACGGATTTCGACGATCTTCGGCGGCAACCCCAAGTCGTCCGCGCGTTCCACTTTGGTCCGCCGGAGCATGATCTGCCTGAGGAGAAGTTGCAACCGATGGAAAGCCTCCTTTCCCTCGAACTCCAGCCCGTATTTCTGGATGTTCTTCAACATGAAGTGGTTGAAGAAGTTGCTGTGGCACATGGGGGCATGTCCGCACGCTGCACACACCTTGTAGTCTGGGAAATTCCATTCTTTCGATGCACAGCTGCATTTCGTGCAGAAGTAGCAGCAAAACGGCTGCAAATCCAAAAACCGGATCAACGAGTACAACTCGCCGATTCTGTTCTGGAGCGGTGTTCCCGTTAGGCACCACCTCTTCTCACAGTTAAGGTGATCTGCAGCATGTGCCGTCGAACTCGTTCTGTCCTTAATGTTGTGGGCCTCGTCCAAAACCACCCGGTAGAACTGCTTCTGGTGAATAAGACTCCGCTCCTTGACCCGCCGGCCATGCCGCTTGAACCCGTACTTCTCCTTCCGGTACCCGCTCTCCACAACTGCGTAAGACGTGAGAATCACATCGTAATCTTGCAATTCCTGCAACGACTTCGCGCGGTTCGCCCCGTGGTACAAATACACCTTCAAGGCACCGCCAGCGTGGTTCTCTATCTCTGATTTCCACTGCATCAACGCCACCGTCGGTGCAACGACCAAGTTCGGAGTCTTGGACCGGTCCCACATCATTAGAGAGATCATTTCGATCGTTTTGCCCATGCCCATCTCATCTGCCAAGATCCCGCCGTTGTAGCTTGAGTTCTGCTCCTGCTCCACCATCCAGTGCAGGCCCTCCTGCTGAAATGGGAGCAAGGTGATCGTCAGTCCGTCCGGCTGCTTCATTCGCTCTGCTTTTCTTTCAGGCGTCTCTTCCAAAGCCTTAAACACGTCTTTCAGCTCTGGATGTGCCTCCATCAACCTGTTTGTCCGCCTCTGGAAGGGTGTCAGCTTGATTTTCGGCTTCTTCTTGCCCTTTCTCTTGCGTTTCCCGCCTGTCTTTCCGCCTCTTCTTCTTTTCTTCTCATTGCCACCTTCTGCCTGTCCAACCTCTTCATCTTCCACATCAATAGGCACTTCAGGTGTATTTTCCACCTTTTCCGCCTTCACGACAACCACGTCATCATTAAGCTCATCCCCCGGATGATATAGGTCCCGCTCCTCCTCCTCAACTTCGTAAACTTCGTCCTCTGCACTGAGAACATAATCTCCGTCTTCCCCGTCTACATCATCTTCAATTTTGATAACTGGTGCTTTTTTTGCCCTCCTCGATGCCCTCTTCACGCCGGGCTGCCCATCCTCATCCTCGTTGTAGTTGATTCGCCTGAGTTCACCCGTTTGTGTACGGGTTCTTCTCCGTGTCACTCTTCGAGTCTTGCCTTTCTTAACATCTGGATCATCCCGGATAAACCCCCCTCCATACTGAATTTCCAGGTCCGAGCTCGGCTCTATTTCCGCCTCAGTGTCGGGAATTTCCGCTATCATTTTCTGTCACTTAAATGCGATCCAATTTGTGAACGGGAAGCGGTTGGAATAGTTCGGAGATACAGCTTTTAAACCAAGTACGGCAAATATCGAGGTGAAAAAATTAATGTGCGAAAAATACCGGATCTGGATTCTCGCAGATAAGAGTATGATTAGCGCGGAGTATTCAATATTCAATTTTTCTAATGTGTTTCGTCCACTTGGCATTGCTTTAACTGGAGGGCTAGTGAACAAGAGGGTGGATTTGCGAAGGATAAAAAAGAAGCGAAATAGGCAAGGGGAAAAGTACAGGGTGTAAGTGCATGAAGTGAGGATGTAATGCAAGTGATGTAATGAAGATAGATGAGAATGAAAGGCAATAAAAAGAAGGAAGTACAGAGGAAGTACAGAGGAAGTACAGAGGAAGTACAGAGGAAGTACAGAGGAAGTACAGAGGAAGTACAGGGGAAGTACAGGGGAAGTACAAGGGAAGTACAAGGGAAGTACAAGGGAAGTACAAGGGAAGTACAAAGTGAAGAAGTACAGAATTACAAAAGTATGTAAATGTAGAAATTACAAAAAGAAAGCACAATACTAAGGAAGTACAAAAAGAAAGCACAATACTAAGGAGGCATAAAATCAAAGAGCTAAAAGCGAAGAAATCATCGAACTAAATCAAACAGCAGTAGGAAATGTATAGCTGAATATGTAGGTGAGAAGTATAGCAATGCACAAATCATGAAAATATCTTGGTGGGAAGGTAGTGGGGTAATAAAATATAAATAGATGGAAATATGTTCGTCGATCGTCGCGTCTAGACAGAACTGCCAGGATTAAAGAATTTAAGCAGTGCATCCATCCCTCTATCCCTCATTTCTTTTAACTCTCCTCTTTCCTTTTTTACTTTGTATATTTTTGCTCCTAAGCGTTACACTGTACAATATACCAGCTACTAAGATAAAGCAATTGGTGTTGTGCTAACGATTAGAAAATATTTCACAGATGAAATTATGTATATATGAAAGTTCAAGTTGATGGAAGAACTGGAGTAATATAAAGAGAACAAATATACTGAGAATACATAGGTAACTCAGAGTGTTGAATAAGGCGAACCACATCAGTAAATGACAAAGTAGTTAATGTGAAAGCGCATAAATAAGTAAACAACCAAGCATATAGGTAAGCTAAGGTGAAAATAGTTAACGAGAAACTACATAACTTAAGATAAACACAAAAGCTCAAAATCAGGCACAATCCTTTAACATTAAATTAAACGCTGTAGAGAAGTCAAGTAAAGCATACAATTAAAGAAACGTAGAAAAAATACACCGCGGCAAAAAAAATCGCAGGACACGAATTTTGCAAAAAAACCTGACCAATAGCTCACACGCGGTCGAAGTCCCAAAACTTGTCGAGGTCCAACCTCAAGTCAGGAGCATCGCCCTCGGACTTAAGAGGGGTCGGAGTCGCGAGGGCATTTCCGACTTCGGAGCCGCTCAACTTGCGGCGCTTCGAAGTGGCGGAAGCGTCATCGTCTGGCGGTGTCGGATACACGAGGCCAATCAAATCCTTTCCGACAAGCCGCTTGCGCTCGAGATCGCGCGGCACGTCTCCCACGATGCCCTCGAACGCGCCCGACACACACGCGGACCTCACCTTACCGGTCCAGTGCGAGCGACCGGCCGCTGCACCTAGCGCCGCCACCGCCAGCGCACCCGTAGCGCCCATCTTTGGTGTGTCATACAGCCGCGCAGGGAGCGGCGTTTTGACATTAAATGCAAGCGGCGTCGCCAACACTGCGGAAGGCGTCAATATAGATGATCCGGGGGATGCGGAGTCGGCACTTTTTGTTTTTGTATTTGAAGGATTTGAGACGGAGTTCGGATTTCCATTTGCAGAATTTGCATTTGCACTTCCTCCCTTCTTCTCCTGCTCCACTCTTCTTTCCTGTTCCGGCAAGTTTAAGGAGTCGGCCAAAGTCGCCAAGAGGTAGCGGCCTGCATCGTGCGCAGCGAGCCGGCGCCTCCTTGCGCGCTCCTTGTCGGCCGCAACTGCGCGCGCACCAACTGCCGCCACGTGCTCCGCATTCTCTTTCATCAGCGCCTGTGCCTCCGCAGAGGCGGCAGCTGCTGCAGCGGCTGGTGGACCCTGGGTAGAGCCCGCAGCGCCTGCCGCACCCGCAGTGCCCTTGCGCGCCCGCGGCTTCCTTCTCCGCCTCGTAGGCGGGGTAGCCGCAGCGGGAGACGCGATACCCATGGCGCCTAGCGCACCCGGCGACGAGCCAAGCGGCGTGCCGGCCATCGGGGTGCCGGCGCTCAAAGGCGAGGCGGCTCCCTGGTTCAGATACTGCGGCTGCAGCGAGCGCGCGGTAAACTGCGGCATTCTTCGCTGCTGGGCAACCGAGGGATGATTTTGCGCGAGGGTCAGATTTTGATTTAAGTTTGGGTTGAGATTTAAACTTGGGTTGAGATTCGAATTTTGGTTTTGGCCCAAATTTAAATTTTGGTTCGCAGCCAAATTCTGATTTTGGGCCTGGCCCTGATTGGCATTTATATTTTGGTTCAAATTCTGGCTCAAATTTTGGCCCTGACTCAAATTCAAATTCTGATTCTGATTCACACCATCACCCTCATCAGCAGGCTGATGCCTTTGTTCGGCTAACTCCTTAAACTGCTGAGAAACAACCGCGGGACTGACACGTGTTCCAGCGGCACTATTCGGCATACCTAGGCCAACCTGGGCCTGGGCTCGAGGTTGCTGCCTTTGCATCCTCACAAGTTTAGTGTTTTGTTCCTTGATGTAGCCCAAAAATCGCGTGATCTGGTTCTGGATCCGTGTGAGAAGGTCCAAATTTGCATAAAAACGCCCTCCTGCCTTTAACTTTTCCAGAACTTGCTTGATCATCAGCTCTGAGTAGATAAGCTTCTTTGTGCCGTCATAGCTCCGGGTCAGCATGTAGAAATTCGGGATGATCACCGTCTCCGTAATAATCATCAGCTGTTGCAGCTGCCTGACGAGCCGGATGATCTGTTGTTTTTCCGTGTTCGTCAAGCTGTCAGTCACATCTTTCAAATTTATTGGTGATGATGCAGTCTCCCTGTATATCGCCTTAAGTCTTTTCCAGTCGTCCTGCGTTGCCCGGATACCATTGAAAAGACGTGGTGTCAAAATCGTCCGGCCATCTGCCGTTTTTTGCGCCGACGCCAAACCGGGCCCCTGGGAAACCACTGACATCCCTGCACCACTAGGCCCGCTTCCCAAACCTCTCACTGCTGCGTTCGAACCCGCACCAGGGCCCAGTTGCCGCGCCTGGTTTTGATTCGTTGGGAGTTGTCCTGCAAACTGTGTTCTTCCAGAATTGTCGGGTGAGGTCAAGTTGTTCAAGTTGTTCAAGTTGTTCAAGTTGTTCAAGTTGCTCACATTATTCACGTTATTCACATTACTCGCGTTGCCCATGTTCACGTTTCCCATGTTCACATTGCCCAAGTTCATGTTGTTCATGTTGTTCATGTTCATGTTAACACCCATATTTCCAGAATTTCCAGAGTTTCCCTGACTTCCCGCATTGCTTGCACCCACACTTCCGCGTTGCCGAGCCTGTGCCTCTGCCCGCTGCTTCCGCTGTTGCTGAAACTGCGAAACACGTTGCGGAGCCGCCGGAACTGCATTCATCGCACCTAACTGACCATTCAGCTTCCTCTGTTTCAAACTGAGAACATGGAAAAGGTATTTTCGCGCATACATGTTGCCCTGCTCTCTTGTGAGTGTTGCCGGGAGCTTTCCGGCGGCCTGCAGGTTCTTTATTGCCTGCACCGCCTGCTGTTTGTACACCTGCAACTGCTGGGCAGTGATTGCAGGAATGTTTTGCTGCTGGTTGCTCCTGGGGGCCGAATTCATGCCATTTGTGTTTTGCAGCGTGGAATTCTGGCCGTTCTGCGCTCTGCCTTGCATCATGAGGATTTGCTGGGGGCTTGGCACGTTGCTCGAGATGTTATTATTGTTGATGGCATTATTGTTGATGCCAGTATTGTTGATAGCAGCATTGTTAACTCCAGCATTGTTGATCGCATTGTTGTTGATGTCATTATTGTTGATGCCATTATTGCTAACGCCAGCATTGTTAACGTTTCCATTTCCATTTCCACCATTTCCAACACCCCGACCTGCTTGCACACTTTGCTGCTGAATCCTCTGTCTCTGCTGCTGCTGCTTATTCCGCACCAGCTGAAGATGAACTGCATACACCTGCTTGATCGTTGTCAAGTCCTTCTGCGTCAGCTTACTGTGTCGAAAATACGGCATGATCTGTCCCCAACTGTTCATATTTTTTGGAAACACCTGCGGCAAACGCTGGAGCAACGGCTGGGGGATCGCCATGGTCTGCATATCGATCTTGAGATGCTGCACCTGTGCTTGTGCTTGCTGCATCATCTGCTGATTGCCGTTTCCAGATGCAAATTGTGAGGCATACTGGTTTTGTGCCGACTGCATCATTCCAGGCGCAAACTTTCCCTGTTGGGGAGATATTTGTGCTTGCTGTGCTTGCTGCACTTGTTGTGCTTGTTGTTGTTGTGCTTGTTGTTGTACTTGTTGTTGTTGTACTTGTTGTTGTTGTTGTTTCTGTCTCTGCCTTTGAATTGCATTCTTTCTTGCCTGCGTTATGCCAGCAATCTTGCTCTTCAAGAAATTCACATACTGCTGTTTGTTTATCGAGTTCGTAAACGCATACTTCTCAAATTGCTGTGCGATCGGCCGTGTTTTTGCATCATTAAAGTGCATGCCCTGAATTTTTGCAATGGATGCCAGTATAATGTTGATGAACTGCTTCCGGTCATTGGTGCCAATCCCGTTTGGTGCAATCATTGGCTGCTGGCCCTGCTGAGGCATCCCTCCACCATTTGGCGAGATGAATCCATTCCCATTCATTATTCCTTTTTACTTATCCCAAGATTTCACAAAGTGTTGGCTAAACCAATATTAGGAGCTGTAAACAAAATGCCCGGCCAAGTAAATGGTGTACAACTATTTGCTGAATTCAAAAGCGGAGATCTGACCAGTCAAATCTGTCGCAAGTCGATCTATATAGTCGATCTATATAGATTTTCGCTTAACTTGATTAATGTCCAAGTGTGTTTTGCTAACGAAAACTCTCGTAAATCCGATTCCTCCGTTCACTGGGCAAACTTATCTCTATCTAATGATCTAACCCAAGTGTGATAATCAGTCCCAGATTTGATTGATGCTTTTTTAATCAAAACAAACTCCACTCGTATGGTATCTGGAATGTTCACCAGACTAACTTACTGCTTATTTTGCAATCTGACCTCTGCAGTATCTTTTTGACAAGAGTGCTAGCAAGAACCTGGAAACGCAAAGTGCTAATAAAAATTATGCAAATATATATTTTTGCTAAAACGTCCATATTAGATTCAAAGTATGGCGAGCTCAAAGAGGCGAGGGTTACAGCAGAAAATTAAGCGAGCACTGCAGAATCGCACTGTACAGGAAAATTAATTTCGATAAAATTAAAAATTTAGAACAGGGTGAGGGGAATCTAAAAAAAAGAAAAAATGGACTCGATGTGTGGCACACACGAATTTCCATGTGTACCGGTACCACACTAAAATTCATGCCCATACATCTTTACACCGCCCTAGAACAGTAACTTAACTCAATGTTATTGATATATATTTGAATTCCTAACGGCTTTATCTACCAAAAGCATCACAAAAATGGAAATAACAGCCACATCGCAAAATTACAAAGCGGACAGCCCTGCACTAGTTTTCAGAAATCCCCTGAGCACCTGGAACAGTTTCTTTTCCTTTTAAAGAAAGTAAAATTTCCTTGAACCGGGTCTTATCGCGCTGGTTCTCATCATCCACAGAGCTTGAATTCTTGTTCAACTTCAACAACTCGATTGCATGGTCCCAAACCGTTCCTTTTTCCAAAAACGAGTCTCTTTTCTCCAAGAACTTCTTTTCCTCCTTCTTTGTCTGCTCGATTAACACGTCCTTCTTGTTGTTGTAGTTCTCATAAAACTCGTCTGTGGCTTTCTGTGCATCCTCCTTCAAACCTTGGAGCTTCTTTGCATCTGCTTCATCCTTCTCTGTAATTTCTGCCTCCTTCTTTTGCTTCCATTCCTTCACTGGCTCACTTTCTTCCATATTCAATGAATCAAACTTCTTTGTGACTGCTGCTGTGCCCTCATTGAGATCATCTGATTCGCCAGCTTCCCCCTTTTCGGTTTCTTTGTCTGCTGCTACTGTTTCTGAAGCCTGAGAGTCCACTGCTGGAAACTGTGTTTTGAAATCTTGAAATTCGTCATCATCTCCCTCTTCGGCCTCTTGCACAATCTTCTGGTCCTCATCCGTTGCAAATTCATCTCCTAAAGCGGCCTTCTCTCGGCTCAAAAAGTCTCCTGATGGCTGTTCAGTGCCATCAACTGAAACATCATTTATCTCCGGGAATTTGTCTGCCATTTTGTATACAATGTCCTTTAAAGCACGTGAGCTATGTCCAATTGGGTCAAATTCTTCCCTGTATTCTTTCAAGCAAGTAAATGTTTTTGCTAGTGCTCCTTCAAATGTGATTAACTGGAAATCAGTGTAGGATATATTATTATATCTTGTGATCGAAGCTAGCTTAACTTTTATTTATTCTTCTTGAGTTTCCATTTCCATCCACAATTTTCTCTGCGCGGTGTTCTAAGTTCGCGAATCTAACTGAGCTTGCTGTTTTCCGCATGATTATTGCGTCATCGTCATACTAGGAGTGATAATTCTTCCAAGTGTGCATATTGTAGGCAAATCATGCAAGAAAAAAATGAGCACTCTTCAAGGTTACGCTTCTACCAACAATTGGTCTCTTTTACAAACCAATGTTGCTGTACTATCTTTGTTGTCATCATTTCAATGATGAGGACAGTATTTTACCACTAAGCCGTATGATTGTCCAATATGAAAATTCCTCCTCAGATTAAAAGTACCGCGAACAATTAGTTTCCCCAAAGAAAGAAAAAAAATAAAAATGCTAATTACAAAAAACCTGAGTGTCCTTATTTGTGTACCAACTACATCCAACGCCGGCTAATATAAGCATACAAAGATCTATTTTTACGGCAAATAAGCTTAAAAGCAGTTGGTTTCTTTGTGTCGATATTACTATCTATACGAGTTCATACAATCCTTCCGAAATGTCGTTTAGTATCGAAAAAGCTGCTGATAAGCTCAAAAGACTTGACCTTACACAGCAATCAATTCAATCAACATCACAATGGTGCCTTTTCCACTACAGGCATCACAAAGAAATAGTGGCCATCTGGCTCAAGAATCTTGAAGAAATATCGAAGACAAAACCAGAACGCAGTCTGGTGAGTTTCTATCTTTGCAACGATCTTATTCAATTCAGCAAGAAGAACGAGAGGAAATTCAGAGGCTTCTTGGAAGAGTACGTGAAGATACTTCCGAAATCGGTGAAATTAATGCGTGCGTGCATCGACAAAGAGGCAGCTGGAGATGCTGAAGTCGAAGCTGGTCTTACAAAAAAATACATGCACGTTTTGAAAGTTTGGGAGGACAGAAATATGTTTGATCGCAGATTCATAACGAGATTAATGCAGGTGATGAATAAGGGGAAACGGGTTGCCAATGCTGCAGCACAAGAAGAAAAGAATCGGAGGTTGGCATCCATAGTGAGTGAAGCTTCAGTAAATCAACCAACTGGAACGCAAGCTGGCATTCCGGATGATTTGAAAGCAGTGGTAAAGAAATACATACAATTAGAGCAATTGACAGATAAAAGCTTGGATGGATTCACGAGGATGAGCACGGGCTATAACCAGCTAGTGAAGAATTCGCAGAACTTGCCAGAACCAAGCGAATTTGTGGTTAAGCTCGGGAAGTTAGAGCATTTGTCATCTCTGATTGCAAGCTCGATCGAAAAAGTGAGTAAATCAAGAGATGACATTATCGAGGAGCTTAAAAAGTTGATTGGTGTCCAGGAGGACTGGAAGCAACTTGATGGTGGCAAAGTTAAGAAGCTCCAAACGATGAGTTCTGATATTTCAAGCCGTAAGAAGGAGATTCAGAAACTGGTGGATGCAACTGTTGCAAACACGAATGGTATGCAAACTGCAGTTGACGAGGATATTTCACCAAACTACGAATCTGTTGTCCATGGAGATCAGATGCACAAGAATGGTGATGCTACGGCTGTAAAGAGTGATGATGAAAAAAACGGGAAAGTTGTGGATGGTGATAATGATGATGATGATGATGATTTGCCAACTTATAGTCTGGGTACGGAAACTGCCGAAAAAGCTGATGATGATGATGATGACGATGACAATGACGATGATGACGATGATGACGATGATGACGATGACGATGACGATGATGACGATGATGACAAAGATAAAAAGGATAGTGATGATGGTGATGGTACTATTACTAAAGATAGCGAAGTGCAAACTCCACTTAAAAGCTCGTTAAAGCGTAATTTCGGAGATCATGACAATGCACAGCCTGCTAAGAAGGTGAAATTTGCAGAGCCAGAGCCAGTTGCGACATCGGAATTAAGTAATGATATTGATGATGATGATAAAGATAATTCTTCAGGTGATGCACCAGCGGGTGGTGATTTACTCTCTATATTGAATCAGTTGACGTGATACATGATGTTGGCACTTGTATGCAATCCTGAATATATGAGCAACAATAATTGGGGACGATGATAATAATAATAGCGTAACAATAGTAATGATGGTGATGAGTATGATATTAGATTTGAGTTCGGCCCAGTGTAGCTTTGAATTGTGCAATAATGATATTTTTCTGTGGAAATGTTTCGGTAGCAAGATTGCGTGCGTTATCGGAAAAGCTTATTACTGTATCCGATAAAGAGGAATGTAAAAAAAAGCTATTATACTACTTTGTTAGTTATTTATTATCTTTCTGTCATTCTCAACCTCAATAGTGCTTAATTCAAATATGGTCTCTCCTTATCTTCGATCTCGGATACTTCTTTTTCCATCCAAGTATTTTTTTAATTTTATTCTGTTGAGATGGTCATGCCTTTTTTTTCTATGATTATAACTTTGCTATCGCTTGATTTCTTAGCTATCAGCACGGATATTTAATATGTATTTCCACGTTTGTTTATCTGCATTTCGGCTAACCACTACCAATTTTCTTCCAAAAAATGTACAGCGCCATATTTTGATCGTTGAATATTTTCGTGATATAAAGTTAAAATTCCACCGTGTATGACCAGATCTGTACTCTATTTGATTTTTTTCACTTCTTTGCAAAATGTGCGTATAATACATATTGGTTGTGTACAATGCCCAAATATTCCAATGCTGTTTTGCCCATATTTCACGGCAGCACTAACTATACATCTGCTAAATATGATTTACCCTGATAAATGAAAACTGAAATGAAAACTGAAATGAAAACTTAAACAAAAACTTAAACTTAAACAAAAACTGATAGAGATACCAGGGGTTCGGATTTTTCGTAATTTTTAAATTCTCGCTTATCATTGCATTTTTTTCTGCCCCCTCATGCCGCACGATTCCTGTGATCCGATGCCCTGACCTTAAATACCGCTTATTGTGACATGATTCAAAATAATCACTAATTGATAAAATATTCAACCCAAAAGAGTTTACCGTTGCCACCTAAAATTCCCCTCCTTTAAATATGCCTGGTATGGTATATCTGACCCCAATCTGCACCGCCTGCTCGTTTTTACTTTTGTTGCCGTAAAACGGTTGCTGGTTTGTGAATGTGTGCATTATTCGGCATCAGTGAGCTCAGTTTTCGTTGAATTAACGATATCGAAATACTATGCTCAATTCCCCTCGTTTTACTTTGCACTGTGGGGCACCTCTTATACAGCCATCCATTATTAGGCATATCACGAATTGGAGAATCATGTAACGGTTATTGTTGTTTTTTGGTGTCAACTACCTGCTTTCGTAGCAGTCATTTTTGTAGAAAGGTATTTGTATGTTTGAAAACTATGGTTCAAAGCTTTGTATAGGGACAATACTGATGTGCTTGAAACGGTAACCCTTAGTATTTACTAGTAACATCGATGTATAGTGTGATGCCTCTCATCAGTACAGGCAAACATGTGTTTCATGACCATGTTTCAGCGACACACTAATGGTCCTACTCCTTAGGTCCATGTATTATTTCCGTATTGAGCCGTTCGAGGTCATTATTTTTCCGATTCGCACATCACTTCTGTGACAATGATTTTTTTTGTTTTATTTTCGCTCGCATTTTTTCCTTAGTTCTGAATCTTTTTTTTTTTATACCTGCCCGTTTTTCCTGTTCCTTTTACCTCGATCTCGTCATTCGTTTTTTTTTGTCTAATTTAATTTTTTTCACACCGTATCTATTATACGCGAGCAAGCTGAATAAAGGTAGCAACGGATACCCTTCAAAAATATTCCAGCTCACTTGGATTGGTGGTAACGGTATCTATCTAAATCTTGCAAAAAGTCCAGCACTGCAATTTATTGATGGCAGGCACCAGAGCACAGCAGTTGTAAGAATTGTTTAGTTGTTATCATCTTTAAGTACTGAATCCCACCAGTTAGATCAGACATTTCGATCCTTATTTTCCAAGTCTCATTTTCGTCCAAAGATACCGATCGCTACATATACCAAACATCCAGGAACACCTCAACTGTGTTCACACTTGGAACATAAATCACAAATTTCCCCTCCTTTTTGCAGAAAGATACGCATTACACTTTCAGTCTTGTGCTTAGAACATGACACAAAAGGAGCCTGGAAAAAACACTCCTCCCCCCTTTCTCGAGCTCTCACATTCAACAATTTATGCTTTACAAGGCATCGCCGAGGCACATACTTCATCAAGTGTCATTGATATTGACAATGTGCTGACACTTTGGACCACATTGGCGAATTCAAGTGAATATATCAGAAATGGTCAGAGGCTGGAGAATATTAGTTGGCGAGTGGTAAATCGCAGCATACTTCATAAGCAGAAATTCAGCTCGCATGATTTTTTTTCACTTTTACAGATATCAATGAGCTCACCGGAGGCATGCCGAGATAGCCTGTGGAAACAGAGCCAGGATCTGAAGCTTCGGCAGGCGAATCATCGTATTGAATCTGCAAATTTATCACAGTGTAAGGGTGGGAAAGAGATGTTGGAAAAATCATCTAAGGATATGTTGAAAGAATCGTCTAAAGAAAGTTTGAAAGGATCATCTAAAGAGATGTTAAAAGAATTATCTAAAGAGATGTTAAAGGAATCATCAAAGGAAATGTTAAAGGAATCATCCAAAGAATCATCTAAAGAAACGTTAAAAGCATCATCTCAAATACCATTAAAATCATCACAGACACCGTCACTTTTCCAATCTAGAAAGCAGTTGATGTCTCGCACATGTTTACAAGCATCGTCAGGAGCATCCCGTCCTTCATATTCACACTCTTCGCATTCGCGCTCTTCACGTTCACACTCGTCTGATTCTTCACACTCCTCGAATTCTCACTCTTCACGTTCATTTCTACACTCATCTTCGCAAGCATCATTGCAGACTCAAGAGGCAGCATCTTGTGTAAATGCAAAGAGTACACCCTTGACCCGGCGTAACCTAAGAAAGCAGGATGAGCGTGCAAACAGTAATGGGTTGAGCAAAAAGCAAAATTCAATAAACAGACAATTGCAAAAGCAGATGCCAAGACGAGGCCAGCAGGACGTTCCATCGGCAGAGGGGTCGCAGACATCGTTGTTCCAGCGGCAGAGCAGTGCTCGAAAACGGTATTCGACACATACAATACTGCCGGAGGCCTTAGTTGTTGCAAATCACAGTTTCTTGAAAAAACAGGTGGCCCCTAATAGGTTAGGAAGGCCACAAGAAGCCGGCGGATCGGGCAGTGGCCCGCTGGATGACCAAACGAGGCATCTATACGAGCAGCAACGAAAATATAACGGGCAGTTATCACCAAAGTCAGACACTCAGAAATCTCAAGTGTCGTTATTTGGGCCTCCAAGACGTATCGAGCCGCAGGAAATCGACTTTTCGTCCTCGGACGACTCGTCGGACGATTCCGGGTGGTCGTCTCTTTCCGACGACTCGGAATTCGACGATGATGATGTGGGCAGGCAGTCGGACAGGTTGTTGTTTGAAAAAAAGGCACTTGGTCCTTCGCACTACGAGACGGGAGGCGGCGTGGGCACGGGCGGCACCGGGCAGCCTGGTACGGGGTCGTCGCCCGCTGTGCCGAGTGCTCCCGGCCGGAAGTCCCTTCTCAGTGGGTTGTTTCTGGACGGCCGGCGGGCGAATGCCCCTGCATTGAATACGCCGATGAACCAGAGGCAGCGGGAGAGGCGGATACGGGAGATGCGGGAGGAGAGTATGGAGGAAAGAAAGCGGATGCAAAATGAAGAACAAAATCAGAGGAAAAAAGGCACTAAGCCCAAAGGCACCGAAGGCACCGAAGGCACACCTCGGAGCAATATGCAAAACAGCCAAATCCATCAAAACCATATGCACCCTACCCCTCCTCAAACAAGCCCAAAACTCGTGTATGCAAACGAGGGATTCCCAGATGGCAGGCATTCGAAAGTGGGGCACGGGCTGCCCCCAGGCTTGCCGAACAGTCGGGCGACGGCGCGGGCATCGGCTGTTACCACAGCAGTGCCGAAATTCGTTCCCCCGGAAAACGCCCGCGAATTGTTAAAGAGGCACTCGGAGACCGGCCCAAAATCCGCGATATCGTTGGCGTCATTTTTCACGGCCAGGCGGAACTCGCAGCATCCAGAGCCCGGCAGAACGGCCCGCGCCTCCGCGATCGAGCCCAGCCGGTATGACCTCCACCACCACTCGAATGCTCCCCCAACGGCCACCACGTTGCTCCCGACGGCATTGGCCACACACATGTTTTTGCCTACGATGAGTTTGCGCCAGCAGGCGAGGGCCCGGCACCGGGAGCCCAACCAGCTCAAGCTTGCCGCCTTGAGCCACCGCCACGCGGTCAGCCCGCCCTCGGGCAATTCCTCACGCAGTGACCTTGCCGCCGGCCCGTCCTCCGTGAAAACTAACACCTCGTCCATTGACATCCCGGGCAGCCAGAAGCAGGCTGCAGGCGACCTCCCCGATACCCAGGGGAGGTCCTCGAGTGGGGCATCCGCGCGAAGAAGCAACTCCTCGGCTTCCCGGATGTCCGCCAAGTCCACCAGGCTGGAAATGCTTTCCAAGGAGCTCCCGCTGAAATTGATGGATTCTATAAAAAACGAAAACAGGCTGCTTTACAGCCGTGCATACGACGATTTCGACTCCTCACACCGCAGCAGAAGCCGCGATGGAAGGCAGGCTGTGCAGGAGGGCACCACTGTTGCCCGTGCGGGTAGCCATGCCGAACAGTCGGGGACCCGGCAGAAGGGGCAACAGGCAGAAGCTGCAGAAAAGACCACCTTGCAGAAGGGTGGGCAGCAATCGGAAAATGATGATGAGGATGATGACAACGATAACGTTAACGATAACGATAATGATAACGAGGCAAACTCCAATATTATCGCCGACGGGATCATGGGTAACAAGCTGAGATTCCTCCATTCACATCGCTCAGGCATGCATAAGGCATTGTCTGATTTTTCCGCCAAGTGCAACGGCCTACATCGCTGCAAGAACACCCTTGCACCAGACCTGCTCTTCAGCGATGATGGATACGTCGATGACAGGTTGATAAGACTCAAAGCCCAAGTTAATGGTGTTGTTAGTCGCCGGGATGATGAAGATTGGGATGCTGATGATCTGAGCTACCATGCCAGGGGATGGTGATACATTAAATTCATAGTACTATTTTCTAATAAGATACACATATACGATCAAGCGTAGCCAGGTGTAGTGTGCACATCCTCATTTTAGGCACATACTATATTTAATTGCATTATAGAAACAAACTGCTGACCTGAAACCGTATAAGGCAGATGAACAATTATTCCAGTCATACGCTAAATGTCTCCAACCATTCATTTGACTACTGGCCCTGTATTAAACATGCTTAACTTAAATATTTCATTATGTACAGAAAATATACCCACTCTAGGCCTGTAAGTCACTGAATTTGACTATCCGGTTGCCCGAGAACCCGGCATATCCACCGTCCTTGCCTGCGGCATCTATCTTGCCGAATTGCTCCAGCTCCTTCTCTATTTCTGATTTTTTCACAACTTTGTTCTTAGTCTTACCCTTGCTGCCAACCTCGATCTGATCAACGTAAGCGGAACCAGAAAGATATCCGTTTCTCTCTGAATCGGAGTAGAAGGAAACGTCCCTTCTGGCAATTGGCTTCGCCTGTAGTGGGATATATCCTCTTTTCCTCATAAACCAATCTGGAGAATGATGAGCCCTAAATCCCAAATATCTCGAGTAGAACTTCGAAGTGAACTTTCCACCGCTCTTTTCAATAATCTTGATTGCACTTTTAGACGCCTTTGTGGCCTCTATTGGGATATTTAAAGTGTAATATCTTGAGCCTGTCCCCACAATGGCAATTCCATCTTTCATCGTTCCTGAGACCAATCCACACTCCTTCATCTTCTTCATGTCCAACACCTCACCTTCCTGTAAGCTGATTTTTCCCTGCTTATAAAACTGCTCGATTTTCGCCAACGACACCTCGTTCAAATCTAGCTTTTGGTGCCTGTAGAATCCTCTCTTAGGATATATTCTGAAAATTGGTGTTTGTCCACCTTCAAACCAGTTCTTAACTGTTCCCCTTGCCTTCTGACCTTTCTGACCTCTTCCGGAGGTCTTACCGTATCCCGATCCGGCACCTCTTCCCACCCTCTTTTGGTTCGAAATCGATCCTTTTGGTGGATGAAGTTCGCCCATTGTAGCAATAGTTCTTATTTGTTTTATGCAGCCAACACCACTAGCTTTTTTGCAAAGGCTGCTCCCTAAAGATGACAGTATGTTGACCATTTTGTGCAGCCGCTTATCTATCTGGTTAGTCGAAAAAGCCCGTACCAATCACTGCAGTCGAACATTTGTAAGCAAGTGTATTCTATCAGTTCAACTCAAAAATATCTTTGATCAATACTATATTATATGCTCGCTTTTCCTGAACTCTTTTTTTTTTTTCGCTATTTCATTTTTACCTCCACGTACTTTTACGCCGACGCGTCGACACACGTCTAATTAGAGCCTGTCGACAAACGCTACCCAGTTATTTGTACAGACAGCAGTGTTATAACCTGTCTTTGCCTTACATATTTATACATATACATGGTCCCTATAGAAAAAATCTAATGGTCTAAACTCAGTCGAGTCCATCAGCAGGATTTGGTGAAAATGACATCATCCTATTTCGCTTAGCTTCCCTCACTTCAGATGTAATACCTCGCCACATCACCGAATTGGTTACTGTTACTGGATCCTGAGCAATTTCCAGTTTAAGTATCCTATTATCCGCATTCACACCATCGAGGGCTTTTTTCGCCTTCCACATACTCTCATCGTTTACATAGAACAATTCGGCGGTCACAGACCTACCGTAATTTCTCGAAACACTTTCCTTGGTTATCACTTTAAGGACAGTACCGTATCTCCACATGATTTCCACTATATCTAGTTCTGTCACACCAGGTTGAAGATTCTGTATCCGTAGAAAGCTTGGTTTCGAGGCCCCTTTAAACGACACGTGCTTCTCCGATGTGTTGCTACTGCTCCAAACACCAACATTCGACTTTTTCAATGCTGCTGCAATTTTTTCCGGCGTTTGTAGTTCGGTACTAAATTCTTTGGTTTGGCTTTTGTTTTCACCTGTTCTTTTATGATGTTTCTCGTGTATATTCTCCTTCACACGCTCTCTTGCATGTTTGTTATATGTGTGTTCGTGTCTCCCGCGTGTTCTGTTGAAGCTTCCATCATTTTTCTGATGCCTACTTCTCCTTGATCTATTTGGGCCTGCAGGACTGGTCGGTATGGTATTATTCGAATGTGAACTTCCCCCTCTGCCATTTCGGAATCTTCCTTCATTTTTCTTGCTTTTCCCTTTCAACAGGGCCACCGCAAGGGGATTATTCAGAAGTTTTCTCTCCTCATCGATAAGTGGTTTCTCCTTTGCTCGAATTAATGCCTCTTCTATTGGGTTTCCAACTAGTCGCTCGGACTTCGGAAGTCGATGATGTGATCGTACAGGCCTTGTATTTGAACTGCTAAGGGCCTTGTATAGTGGATTCTGTTCAAGTCGTCCCATTAGTTTACGATCTGATCAAAAGATGTATATCCGATGCTATTGTTGGGTTTCTTGGTTTTTTGGTATATAGCCTGGGTACCTTTTGTAGAAATGAACCTCAGAAATATGTACGTCAATCTAACTGAAATATGTATATCGGATTGCTTGCTTTCCTTTAATCGGATACAATTTGAAATGGCTTTAAAATGACAATCATCAAGGCCAACAGTTTGGAGAATTAGGATAACAATCAAATTTTACATGAGACTTATGGCAATAATTTTTTTTTTTTTGTCTTTTGGCGCGCTTTTTTATTTTTTTTTTTGACTTTTATTCATTTTTATTTTCTCGGCCATTCTTCTTTTTCCATTCCCCAATACTGCCATCAAAAATAAAAATATGAGCATGAGTAGCACTTCGAATTTTATGCTTTGATTACATTTGGGGCTTTATCACATATCTATACATACCTTATCTTATATTCCTCGCTCATTTCTCTTATTTCTTTCTCAGAGAAGTAACCTGCACCAACTTAGCAATACCAATTCTACTAAATTGCATATCTAGTTATTTTTCTCGTTTTTTTCAGTTTGTGTGAAGTCGCATTTATTTCTAGTCTGTTGACATTATATTAAGGTGCACACTGGTTTATCTCAATCATCAGATATTGTCACTTGTCAGAGATTGCTTATTTCAATACTTTCAACAGTACATTAGATTTTCTATTCCACTCACAGTATACAATTGACAAAATGGTTCTTTGTGGCGGTTCATCAAAGCCAATCCAGCGGAAAATTGTCATTCTAGGTGATGGTGCATGTGGTAAGACATCACTTTTAAACGTGTTCACAAGGGGATATTTCCCACATGTTTATGAGCCAACGGTTTTTGAGAATTACATGCATGATATTTTCATAGATGGAAAGCAGGTTCAACTCTCGCTTTGGGATACTGCAGGTCAAGAAGAATTTGATAAGTTAAGATCGCTATCCTATAATGATACCGATTGTGTGATCCTCTGTTTCTCTGTTGATTCCCCAGACTCGCTTCAAAACGTCAAAAACAAGTGGGTGAACGAAGTTTTGGAACATTGCGAAGGTATTCAGATGGTTCTTGTGGCATTAAAGGCTGATTTAAGGCAAACTGAGGATGAAGACAGATCTACAGCAGGAATTAACAGCCCGATGGATGCCCAGCAACAGCAATTTGGTACCAGTGCATATAACAGTGAGGGAATGCTTAAGAAGCTCGTGTCCTATGAGGAAGGTTTAGCAATGGCCAAGAAAATTGGAGCTGTGAGGTATTTGGAGTGCTCCTCTATTAAGAAGAGAGGTGTCAATGAAGTTTTCACAGAGGCTGCTAGAGTTGCTCTTGCGTCGAAATCTAAAGCTGATGAAGAGCAGTCTAGTTCCGGTGGTTGTGTGGTTATGTGAGGTTTACATTCCCCAAGTTTGAGTTGAGATGATTAAAGTTCGTTTTATGTTTTGTTCTGTTTTGTTTTGTTTTGTTTCCCACCTTTGCTGCTATTTTTACTTTTCCATGTTTATTTCTGTCGTTGACAGACAATTTGTCGCTTTTGCTTGATTCATACATATTCTCTTACCTTAATAGTCTTCTTCGAATACCGCTTCTTATAGGATTGCAAGCTTCAAGGACTTACTTACATTCTTGATGGATGCTCTCCACATTTTTCCCCCTTTATGTTGATCCTTTCATCATCTCTTTTTTAAACATGGGCATTGTGTTAAACATACTGGCTACTGCACATTAGTTGGATCCTTACATTTTTCATTTTTATTTCTTTCCATCTTTATTCTCTCCATCTTCTGTTGTTATCTGTTAATGCCGAGCCTTTAAGACTCCGCTATTTTACTGCTTTAGCCTCTTTCTCTCTTTTCACTGCCAAATTACCTTCTAGAAATTGTTTAATACTTTACATCCCCCTCAGTTTGCAAGTTTAGTCTTATGTTACCATTCTATTTAATTAATACTCTCCTCAAACGACGCTCTTCCCGTTTTGTGTAAGTATATCCCGATATTTATATTGGCCTGCTTTTTTATCCTTTTGCTGGTTATAGCTGAATATCGTACTGTTATTGGCTGATCTCATTGATTCTTCTGCAGCCTCCTGGCGATAAAATGTAGAATTCCTCGACACATTTCCTAAAAGCGCACTAGTATCGGCATTCATAGGTCTTTGTCTTGATCTTCTGATTGGACTGGAACGTAGTCCAGTACTCGGTAGCATATCGGCATTGTACGAAGTATCGTTATAAGATTCAAACATTGAATGGTTCTGCACATTAGAATCCACTTTGCTTGTATCATCCTCCGCAAATGATCCATTAGGTTCGTCTGCTGGCAATTCACCTGTTGAGATAAATTCATCAAGAATTATGCTACTTAGTGTTTTTTTGTGGAAGTGCTTCTTGTGGTTCGGAATTGCCACGGTTTTTTGAGTGGCTGCTTTGTCCGGTTCCGCAAGTGAATAATATGCAGTGGATCCCGATGTTGAAGATGCTCTTCCGTTTGCGTTTTCGTTACTTGAAGATATACCTGATTGAGTACCACTCAGTTGCAACTGAAAGACGGAACCGGTATTAATCGATTTATTTTCTGTAGAGCGAGGAATTTCCATCGAACTTCTGGCCAAACCAATCAATTCGGCAGGCTCAGGATCAAACCTCTCTTGAGAAGTAAAGAAAGAAACTTCTCCTGTCTCTTTTGATTTTTGATTTAGCAAAGTGTTTGTAGACTTTGCAAAACTAACACCAGTCGTTGTAGGAACCAGAGTTGGAGCTTGTTCCAGGTCAAAGATATGACTCTGAGTAATCTTAGGCTCGTACATATCTTCAAAAGGTGGCGCTCTCTTTGCTTGCCATTTAGCTCTAAGTTTAATAAATAGAATGTAGAGAAGATAGAGCACAAATATTGCTCCAATGGCTGGAAGTATGATCATGTATAGTGATCCTTGATGACTTGAGTTGTGATCTATAAACGGGCTATCTGCAGCTTTTGGTATGTATGTAGGAGTGCTGTATTCTGTAGACAGTGTTTTATGACTGCTACTAGTGCCAGAGCTTGAACTTTGAGCCATATTGTCTTCTTATCTTTGCTCTTTTGTTAGGTCTGCAACTTCCTAATTTTAGGTTATACCTAGCCAATCCCAGCAGCTTCTTTTCCAGCAGAATATTTAAATTTAACGGGTAACCGGGTATCGGGTTATTTGCTACCTCTCTGATATCTTATTCGTGGTAAATATTTTTAAAACTATATTCCTACTTTACAAATATTTTTTTAAGATTTCTTCTCTTTCTATAAAAATAGCTTTAAATATGAACTTCCTTTTACAGCTTTAACAGGTTCTGTTTATGTTTTTCCTTATTAAGAAATTTATATTTCATCCATAAAGAATGGGGGAATCATGTTCGTCAAATTTCTCTTTTCACATTACTACATGACTGAATCTTGCTCATTAAATGTCTTTTCTGTCAAGTTGTTGTTTCGATTTGAGCACTAGTTAAACTAAGGTATTTCAATGTGAATAGTTATAATTCTATCTTTGCATTTCATTCTTCAAGCCGGAGTCCAGGTGCGTTTGGTGTACGGATGTGTTTTTCATTATCCATGAAAAATACGTGCAGAGGATATTTGGTACTTTATCTTCGATGCGTTTGTATGATTCACAGCAAGCCGGTTTAAACTAAATTTTTCCAAGGGGCAAATAATATGAGTTTTCTTAGATATAGAAGGGCTACCGTAATTGCATATTCCTTTTTTAAAAGATGTTATGCACGTCCAGTTGAAGTTAGGTTTGTCCAATCAAATGCCAAACAGCAAAATGATGTTCTTGAAAGATACAAGGAAAAGTTAGAGAGAAAGGCTAAAGAGCAGGGTCTCAAAGATCTGAGCGAATTGAAAACAAAGATGAAAAACGAGATTGATAAGAAAAAACAGGAATTTAGCAAGGTCGATCCGCTTGAGGAATTGCAAGATTTTAAAAAAGCGCAGAAGCTGAAAGCTGTGCTTGAAGGAAAGAAAGGCCCAAAAAAAGATCTTGGCGAGATCAATCCAGATATACCAAAACGGCCATATAAGACTCTTGATGATTATGTGAAGCTTGATCTATTCAAAAAGCTTCCCCCAACTCAGATCGGGTTGGTTTGGAGAGCCAGATTTCAAACGAAAGAGCGTACATTATGTGCAGTTGTTGATGGTAGCAGCTACGACAAAATGTATCACTATGCCATAAACAATCCAAGATTTATTCTTCCACTTCCGAAGGAAGATGCACAGGTGGAAAAAGCGAAAGATCACAACTCCAGTAATAATGGTCGTACACCTGTGGAGATGCATTTTATTCAATGGGCACCTGTTGGAAAAGACACTCTTCACTTGATGATTACATCTTTGGCAGCATTCAAATTACACAAAGAATACACAAAGCCACATACAACTGTTTCATTCCACAGTGAACTAAAAGATTCGAAGGGATTGGTTTTGATGAATGGTCAAGTAGATAAAGAAGCAGCTGTAAGTTTAAAGGATGTCCGATTGCTTCTGTTGAATCTACAAAGGTTTTATGGTGCTATGGGAGATTCCACTGATATAAGCCAGCAAAGAATCAAGTTAGTTCACGATTTCAACCAGGGGTCGGGTGAATTTGATATTGAAAAGTTCCTAGAGCTTTCTGAGTCTATGGAGAATTGACTTTAATCGTTAATATGTTCCTATACATAGTTATTTATACACAAATACTAAGATAAATTCGAGTGAAATAAATCCCCCGCAAATTTCCTTTCCTCGGCATCATCTCATCACACATAATTTTTCAACAGAGGAACTTTTTTTTTCTCCCCGAGGATGTGACTGATTCTGCAAAAGGAGACAGACCTAAACATTAATACTTGTATGTTTCCTTTTCGTAAAAGCGTTTATTGATTGGTTGTAGGTAGTACTTCTGCAGAGAAAAAAAATCTCTATTTCACTGAAATGGTTGAAATCAAAGTTGCTTATTTGGGACCACCTGGAACGTATTCTCATCAGGTAAGCAAAAATTAGCGTTTTACTTACATCACAACCTAGCATTGCCTTACTAACAGAAATTGATTACTTTATAGGCTGCCCGACAACAATTCGAACCGTATTCTATTGAAAACGAGTCGATCAATGTTCTATATCTTCCACAGCCCAGTATTTCTGGATGCTTTAAGGCGATTGGTGCAGGTCTTTGTGATTACTCATTAATACCGTTTGAGAATACATCCAATGGCCAAGTTGTACTTTCATATGATTTGTTTAGAGACTGGTTTGTTGAGGCATCTCACAAAAATTCAGAAGAGTTTACGGAACCGCAATTTGAGGTTGTTGCAGAACAGTTTGTCGCTATTCATCATAATCTAATCAGTTATGGGTCTGATCTTAAAGATATCGAGAGAATATATTCGCATCCACAGGTTTGGTCTCAATGCAACAAGTTTTTAGACCATCTGGATGATATTGTTGACCATAAAATTGAAAGGATTGATGTTTCATCAACTTCAAAAGCAGTCTCAGTTCTTTCAGATATAAAGAGTAAAGCTGAAAGGAAAAAATGTGCGGCAATAGCATCAGCCATGGCCAGTGAGGTTCACGGCGTTCCTATAGTGAAGACAAGTGTTGAGGATTTTCAGGGAAATACAACGAGATTTTTAGTACTTGGAAAGAAGAAGAATAGTCCGGTGAAAATCAATCCGATAGTTAACAAAAAGCTTTCTCCAATGAAAGTTACGCTTCTCACGTTCGTGATCAAGAACAATGATAACTTTGGAAGTCTATGCAACATTCTCCAAGTATTCAAACAGCATAATCTTAATCTCCAAACAATCACCACACGACCTTCGGTTATAAGCCCATGGAGATATGTCTTTTTCGTTGAAGTATGGTATACGGAGGAATTATCTGCTGCCTTAATTGAATTACGAAGTATGGTTCTCAGTCTTACCGTGATTGGTTCATTCTACCGAGCGAAAAAGTTCTTTGAAATGATTTCGTCGTCTTCCCAGGAATGATCCAGAAATTTAAAGAGCCATTTCCATTTGAAAGATTATGAAGTTTACATGTTAATGGAAAATAGTCAATAGAAATTATAAAGAAAATGGCTGTGCGGCCGACTACCTTCGAGCAAAATGTGCTTATAGAGTAAATTTACATTTTTGGTTGGATAAGTCTGGCCTTATATATAAACTGCACCCTTTAGGCATTGGAATGGAATGTAAGATTGTGTAGGATGATAATTTCAACTTTCTGGGCAGAGTTGGATCGGCACATGGGAGTTTTTCACTGTTACATCATCAAACAATTATACGTGAAATCGATATTTCTTAAGGGGTGAAAAGTCGCAGCAAGAACCAAATCCTAGAGTGGATGAATAAGGAAGAGCATAGGAAGAAAGCCGGTAAATGATAAATAAGAGAAGAAAAATAGAGAACATCAGAAGAAAATGTTAGCTTTGTTAGTTCTAGATTTTCCACTTGAAGAAGAAATGTTAAAGCCATCATAAACAAAATAACATTGATCTATTGTTGGCAGCTTACTTTATTGGAATGAGACAGCCATCAGGAGCATCGATTATATTCAGAAGCAGACGGAATACAACCACTTCGTAGTTTGTTTACGTCAGAGTTCGAAAAATGATCTATGAATGTGAATTTAAGTATTCGATGGAAGTCAAATTCTGGGATCGAACATCTTTTTTTTTTCGCTTGCACACGTCATACATGCGAAGTGCACAATAGATCATGTGAGGGAGTAATATGGCTAGTTTCCTTGTATTCCCGCATTAGGCTCGGGCCCTCTAAAATTTCTTTGTCTAACAGTAAATTTTGGTGCCAATATTGATGCGAGGAAGACCAAACAAACAAACTATGTACCCGCCACGCTAATTCCCCTTAATGGGCCCAGCACATTTTTTTATTGATTGTTTCTTAGGAGGAAAGTCGCGCTTTTCACTAGCCCTGTTTAGCCCAGGTATTTCCCCCTTCAGAAAAGTTTCCCACTATTGGGGTACATGTCCCCGAGCGCGTTTTTTTTTCCATTCAATTATGAAGCATCACAAAGCAGTGTTGCACTTCCAATAACTCCATATGCGTTATTTTATTAATATATATATAATGTCGTTGAATCAGCAATGATTTCATTTGATGTGATGCAGCCGTCTTATTACTTCTAGGCCAAAGTCAAAGCATCTCCAAAGTTTTTCTCCCAATTCCAAAGGTTTTTACCACCGATTAAATACCAACTCATATTCTCTCCTTTATCATCATGAAGTTTTCATCTGTGGTCCTATGCTCTGTTTTGGTCCAGTTAGCCAGTGCTGCACCAGTGTTCGTGACCGATTTCGTCACTCAAATGGTTACCGTGACTGTCATGGCTCACCAGGATGTTAGTACTACAACTACCACCACTAGTCCTGCATCAACTACTACTTCTAGTTCTGCTAGTACTGTCGTTACTACTAGCTCAACTGTATGGTCCGATGCCACCACTTCGACCTCAACTTTCCAGGATTTGACCACTTCATCATCCTCATATACCCCAGCTACATCAAAAGAAAATGCAGCCACCACTTTATCTACAATCATTACTTCTCCTGCAGCACCAACCACCTCTTCTGCAACAACCACTTCTTCTACAGCTGCCACTTCCTCATCCTCGTCTTCTTCCTCAGTCTCGACTTTCCAGCAGACCATGATAGACACACACAATGCTAAAAGAGCCCTTCACCAAGCTGGTGATCTCACATGGGATAGCACACTCGAGAGCTATGCCCAGGACTATGCCGACAAGTATGACTGTTCAGGCACCTTGACCCACTCCGGCGGTCCTTACGGTGAGAATTTAGCAGTTGGTTATTCTTCAGATGGTGCTGTTGAAGCTTGGTATGATGAAGGTAACGATTATGATTACTCTTCATGTTCTACGTACGACCATTTCACACAGGTCGTTTGGAAGTCAACCACCAAACTCGGATGCGGTATCAAGCACTGTGGTGGATCCGTTGGTGATTACATCATCTGCTCTTACAATCCTGCCGGAAACTACATCGGCGAATGCACTGAGAACGTTTTGCCATGATGCTGTTCTCGTTCTGTTCCGTTTGTGTTTCCTTTTTCTGCTTCTTTCGATGGTTTTGTTCTCTGTTTCTAGGAGTCTAGTTTCCAGTGTCATTGCAGTGGTTCCTGCTGTTTTTTTTCATTCGTCATATTACTCTTCCTTTCTATAGGTTGGATGCTTTCAAGCCATTCACATGGCCTGCGCCTCATTATTTCTCTTATTCTCGATAGCATTTTCAAGTTCATGGATGGATATTTTCAAATTAAATGTATTTCGTCGTAGTCTTTTTTACATTCCCGTTAGGTAGTTCGCATTATTAAAAAAAGGCGTTGTGGTCCACTGCACTTTCAAATCACATCAGATACCGCAATTTTTACCGATTACTTGGCTGTTTGGCAATCGACCGGTTGGTTTATTGCATTAGGTGTCATGTTCTACATATATATTTTTTATCCTAAGGTGTTTTTATAAATTCACTGCTTAATTGTAGCCGTTCATGACCTTTTGTTGGAAACTTTTTTCCAACAAAATCCTATAATTCCTGCTTGCCAACCAGCATATCCCGATGTATCGATCAATTGGGATCGAATGCTCGGTCTTTTAACGTCCCAAAATAATTAACCGAGATCCGAGGTTGTTTTTTTTTTTCTCTCCCACACCTTCCGTTCATCGCGTAATATGCGGTTCGGACACAATGTGCAATTTGTAGATTCTTCTTCCCAAAAGGTAATCGTACATTTGTATTCTTCTCACTCGTACAACATTTTTGAGTCTTAACGCATTATCTTTCGCAAAGACGCCCCCAATTGCTGCCATATCTTTTCTAAAAATATATCCTTTCTCTACTTAAAATGAGAAGAGCATCAAATCCGTTTCATCCCAAGATGAAGTCCTCACAGATCGATGATAAAAAGGAGATAAAATCTGAATCACCATACAGTACAATACCAGCACCAAGAAAGAAGAGAGCTACAATGTTTCAAATTGCTCGCTTGGTGTATCTCCTTTTGGTGTTTGTTACCGGCTGTACATCCATCGTTTCATCCCAGCTAATCATATTACTTCTTTTCCATAATGATATTCCACGCAAGAATATGCTCCTGCGATTTACAAAACAGAATTTCCTAGTTCTGCTTGTTTATTTAACGAGCAAAGTATCACCCACCGAGCTGATTTTAACATTCGGTGACTCTCCATTGTTGAATAATGCGGTGCACACGGATCCAAAAACCAAACGGCACACGTTTAATCTTGATAATCATGCAATTGTCATTGCTAACCACCAGATATATTCTGATTGGGTCTTCGTTTGGTTTATTGCCTACCTTAACAAATGTGCTGATCAGATCTTTATTGTCATGAAGAAGTCTTTGGAAAAATTGCCTGTGCTAGGTTTTGGAATGAGAAATTATAATTTTGTGTTTCTCAGTAGAAATTGGGCCAGAGACAGAGATTACATGGTGCAGTCTTTCCGGAAGGTTGCAACTGTTGGTCAAAAATGCTGGCTTTTGATATTTCCTGAAGGAACAAATTTAAGTACAACGACATATTCTAAGTCTTCGAAATATGCAGAGAAAGTTCATATGAAGCCAACGCAAAATGTTCTTCTTCCGCGTGCAAGGGGCCTTTATTTAGCATGCAAGAATCTTGGATCTACAACCAGGACTCTTTATGATTTGACCATTGGTTATAGTGGTCATTCTTCCGAAAAGATGGCTCAAGATGTTTATACATTATCCAGTACTTATCTCTTTGGACACGGTCCAAAAAGCATAAGCATTCACATTGATGCTATAGATATTCAACACGACATACCTGAGGTGGATTTTAGTGGGATTTCTACTAATATTGGCGTCAATGAGGAGGAGGAAGAGATTGAACGATTCGGAAATTGGTTGAATAATCGTTGGTATAAAAAGGACCAGCTGATGAAGCAATATTATGAAACAGGAAAGTTTGAAAACCCACGGGGAAAGGAGTATAGAATGCAATTGAAATTAGCAACAAGCTTTGAATTGCTTAACGTGTATCTTATTCCACTGCTTGCTTATGTCTTTGGTGTAATTATCTATAAGATGGTTCACTATTTGCTTCATTGATTACAACTTTCCCTAATTCACCCACATTGGATATCATGCCATTTATATCGTTTTCCCCTGTTACTGAATTATTTCTAGATGTTTTTTCATTATCCGCATTCACATTTCTTATCCTAGGTTTAATTAAAAACTATATAAATGCAAAATAGAATATGCCCCGCCCGCTGGGACTTTATAAATAGCTCTAGGTAGTAGAACTAATCAAATGTTGTTTGTTATTGTTTGATAGTTCTGGTACATCTCCTTCAACTCTGACATGGTCATTTCCTCAAATGGTTTGTTGAACTTCTTATAGCGGCAATGTGTTTTTTCCGCCGATTTTAAATTGCCAAATGGGGAAGAAATTGATATGCTGCTACCTGTTTTATGAAGGGTTGATGGTGTGTAAAGTGAATTTCCCCTACTGCGATTCTTCACTGTGTCTATTGCATTTTCTAATGAGTTTAGCAAGCCGGATTTCCGCTCGGCAGAACTTGATGTACTAATATCCTGATTCTTCTGACATGAATTCGACCTTGATCTTCTTTGAGGGCTTGAATTTACGCCAAAAAGAGATCCATTAATCATACTTGCGGCTCGACTGCGTACTTTTGAGGCAGGGTTAGCATTCCTAACTGGTGTGTTTACGTTATATTGCCCAGAGATACTCGCATCACTCTGTTTACCATTTAATGACAAGCTTGAGGAAGAGTTGCTTGCCGGAATAAGATTCTTCATGGCATTTCCAAAACTATTTGTAAACTTATTGAGGAACCGATCCGAAGATTGAGAATTCAACGAACTTCTCAACGGTGAATCTCTAATTAAATGTTTTTCTGGCACCTTGGTTAAATGTTTAATATTGTTGCTGTCGGTAGAGCTTGTTGTGGATGATGTCTTTAGTTTCAAATTGTTTGCATTCACGGCCGGTTTTGAGGATGATTTATCCGTAGAAGCTGATGAAGTTGGTGTGATTTTATCGTTGTCGTCTACTTTTTTCCCCGTTTGCAATTGCTGAAAGGCAATATTTTCTTCTAGCTGTTGTTGTAAAAGAGCTGCCGCTTCGGCATCATTATTTTTCTCTACTAAATTAGTACTAGATCCCTGTCCCAATGGAAACCAAGGCACCTTTCCCATAATATTTCTAATGCTTGAATCCACAGATCTGCTAATACTTTTCATTCCCTGGTCAGCTTGATAAATAGACACAGGTAATGTTATCTGTGGAATTGCGGTAAAATATGTATTGAAAATTGTTTTTGGAAGGGGGTTCTCCTCTTTATATTCTTTTATGTTTTGTTCGATTGGCTCTGTTTCTAATGGTTTTGTCAATAAGTTGACGGTATCCTCTTTTGATGCGCCAGTGAACAACGAAATTGCTTCAATGCGTTCCTCTGACAAATCGATAGATAAATCATCAATGGTCACACTTGACAAGTATGACATGCAGGCTTCGAAGTTTGTGAGTACATAGAGGAATTTCCCTTTTTCACTTCGGTATGTTTCATCATTAAGCTCATATATAAGTTCATTGGTAAACAGCTTGATAAAGTTGAGCTGTGATACTAAATGTTGCGAATATGACCCTTCAAGGTGTAAAATTGTGTAAATTAAAACCGGTAAGTAAACATCCGTATTCACCACGAATTCCTTAACAGTACACAAAGATATCAACCGTTGAATACACTCCGCCAAAATCATATGTATGTCATATAAATGCTTGAGCTTATAGGTTGGTGAGTGATCAAGCGAAAACTTCTTTAATGTAGGTAAAACGTCTTCATGTAGGATTTTATCGAATGTTTCTTCTTCCCCTTCAGGTAGCTCTATGTCCAAATTTTTAAACCCAATTTTCAAGCTTCTCAATGCAATGAGTTTGTCACTGAATCTTTTGTCTAGATCTAGGAGGTAGTTATCTATCGATATGTTTTTTGAAGGGGCCATTATAGAGTCATAAAATTTGTCGCAGACTAGTTTTTCTGAAAGAAGATTGTATTTGTAAAGAAGGTAATCGCGCGGCTTGTCATAATCAGACATTTCCACAGGCTTGCTTGACCTAGTACTACCATATACTATTTCATTGGCTCTATTATTAAATTTCTTATAGAACTGATGAAAGAGGTCGGAAATTTCGCAAGTCGCCAATGGCCTTGAGAACTGTGGCTCCTTCAAATATTTCATAAAGCTTTCGTATTCTTTCAAAAGTTCGGTAGGTAGTTCCAGTTCGGTTGGAAATTCGAAGTCTCCATCTAATATTGTTATATGTGTTGAAGCAGGAATTGAAGGGTCCAAAGATGATCCAGATATGCTCTCGTGTTCAATTTTTCCCGATTCAATAGATTTGGATGCTGCATTATCTGTTTCTGGATTATAATGATCCGTGCTATCAACGTTTTGGTATTTTCCTATCTTATCGGCATCTTTTATACTTTCTTCAGATTGTTTCTCCCTTATATTCACATTCCCTGCCTCGGTTTCTGATCTATCGCTTGGATCTGCCAGTATTGGTTTTGTTGTCTTATCAGGTTTTGTTTGGTTATTCTCATTAGTATGTTCCTCTTCCTGGTAATTGTATGAGTTCTCAACAGCCGTTTCTGAAGCCCACGCTTCTCTCACCCCAGGTGTATGGAACATTTTTATACAGGGTATCCATATGTTATGACTACGAAATATAATTAGGTGGTGGAACGGATGATATGATTATTTAGTGGGAGCTCGACTCATCAATTTTAATTTTGAACTTCTGCAGGAAAATCAAGCATCTCTGCACCGCATAGGGAAGAAAGGGGCTAGCATTCCGAATTTTGCGTAACAGTATACGAAAGATGGTGATCATTTTAAACTGTATTTGAGCATGTTTTCTTGGCCTTTCAAAGTGAGTCTAAAGAATAATTGAAAAAGGTAATTATAAATAAGGATGCTACTGTAACGTTTATATGATCGATGCAACTTAATATTGGGTGCATGCTTTGGAGTCCTTATTTTTTCATACATTTAAATACGCGAGAATCTTTTCCAATCCATTGATGAGATCTTCCCGGCGATTTGCAAAGCCGATACGTAGAAAGCCTGGATAATTGAAGGTCTCACCTGGTACTGCAAGAACATTATCATGTTTAGCAAGGTTGAGACACATCTGCATCGTACTCGACACATCTTTGTTATTGACCTTCACAAATGCAGTTGTTCCAGCTTTTGGTCTCACATATTCGAGTTTTCCCTTAGACCTCCGAATGGCATCGTCAAGAATCACGAGGTTTTGTACGCATAATTGGTAATTATGCTTCATTATGGCTTCCTTATTTTGAAGAACATACTGTGCAATAATATCGTCGATAACCCCGACAGAAATCATATTGAAATCCCGACGAATTAGACTTCCCTCTATGACATTCTTGTCTCTTGAAGCGATCCAACCCAATCTAATTCCGGCAACGGAAAAACTTTTGGACATCGATCCTGTAGATATTCCCCTTTCGTACAAATCAGCAATAGCTTTGGGCTCGCTATCCGCAGGTTCAAGGGAATGGAAAAGTGGTCTGTACACCTCATCCGAAAGAATATACGATCCGTACTTTCTAGCTATGTCCACGATTTTAAGAACGGTTTCTTGGGGGAAAATGCATCCTGTGGGATTGTTTGGATTATTCATGACAATCATCTTCGTATTTTTTCTCATTTTCGCCTCTAGCTGCTTGAGGTTGGGTTGAAATCCATCCTCAAATTTCAGCTTGATGATCTCAACGTCAGCCCCAAACATTTTCGGAACCGAAGACAATTGCTGATAAATTGGACTTAAAACAATGACATGGTCACCTGGGCCGACAAGCGTGTAGAATGAGAGGAAGTTTGCCCCAATTCCACCATTTGTCACCACCAAGTTTTCTGGGCCTATGGTCTCATAAAGTCCTCCAATAGCTTTCTTCAAGCCCGGAGAACCTTGAATATACGAGTAGGCTAACCTTTCGTTTGCTATTTTATCAAAGTCAAACTTATTCCCTGAAATGTTCTCAATTTCTCGTAGTGACATAGAGTAACAGCATGTCTCCGCCACATTATATTTGACTTCTGTTTCATATTTATCTATGAACTGTTCTAGTTCAAAGGCTTCCTGTTTAACCATTTTTGAAGGATTGTTAACGTGACTAATTTTCTGTCCTTTCTCTTCTTTATTTATTCCGTGAAATGATGATAGTTTCCATTATAGAAGATAGCCTGTCGTGAAAATTGAATTCCTCCCCTCTTAATACTTATTATGTTTTCGCTACAAAAAGCAATAAGCTAATTAATTGCCTTTATCCTCTTCGAATTGAGTCAAGTCTCAAGGATCGCCTAATAAATTCACTGGATAACAATAATTCAGGATGATTACGTAATGCGGGATCTATACGAAAATGAAACGGATGAGCCAACACAAGTAGGGCTAGTTGGTCCTGATAAAGCTTGTTCAACCTGAGCATTATGCATTATTAGTATACTTTTTTACTAGTATACTTTTTTATTATTATAGCTCGCCTATAATTCACATTCAGTATGCATGAATGTGAATAAATCCTTTTCTATGCAAGAGTTTGTCAACCCGTGAATGTTTGATTCCACAATTCTATCGCATGACATTATTGATGAAGTTAATAATGATAAATAAATTCATCACCTTTTATAAACAGATTTTCCCTGCTTCATGCATAAATAATTTCTCCTCCTTTTGTAAATAGATGTTGCTAAGCTTACTTTTCTAACTATATCAAGTAAGGCTTTCCAATTGTATGATTCACACTTTAAATACTAGTACGTACTAAAGCATAACTTCGCATTGTCCACATTTGGAGGTATAATTATCAATTTTCAGTAATGTTATCGATCTGCAGCTACTGTGGAAATTATTACAGGTTTGTGTTATTATTCTATCTCAATTATACACCGATCAGTGCATAATACAATCATCAAATAAATTTCTTTTCCTGTAGGTACTTCACAATCACTTGGACGCACTCCTCGACTGTTTGCTTGTCGGTATGAAGATGAATTTCCGGCTTTAATGGGGCCTCGTATGGATCGCTTATACCCGTGAAGTTCTTAATAATTCCTTCTCTTGCCTTTTTATATAAACCTTTCGGATCTCTTTTCTCAACAACTTCGAGTGGTGCGTCCACAAAAACTTCAATGAATGGTAATTTAGCATCATCATGAAGTTTTCTTGCTGCATCTCTGTCCTTCCTATATGGAGATATGAAAGATGTCAGAGCAACAGTACAGGAATCGGCAAATAGCTTAGCCACTTCAGATATCCTTCTAATGTTTTCATTTCTGTCTTTCTCTGAAAAACCTAAATCTTTATTCAAGCCGAAACGAATGTTATCGCCGTCAAGTCTATATGCCTGGACTCCCTGTTGAAGTAAGTATGTTTCTAAAGCACAAGCAATTGTACTCTTTCCCGAAGCACTTAGTCCAGTGAGCCATAATGTTATACCATTCTTCTTAATAAGTGTAGCCCTCTCCTCATGAGTAATATTTCCGTGCCAAGTAATATTGGTAGCCATTTCTGATTTGTTCTCTCTTATTTCAGTCGTTCAAACGATATATCTTACACCTGAATGAAGTTCAATATTTGTATCGGAACATGGTATAAGTGTTTGCTAGAAGGATCAGAAACAAAAAATTTTCATCAATCATGCATGAACAATTGGTCATCCGGAATATTCTCTTTTTTTTTCAAAATTCAAGGTCTTGATCGTACTGCAGATCTCTATTTCGAAATGGCACAATACATGGCAGGATACAGTTTTGATCACGTGATCCATGGTAATTTTTGTGAGATGCACTCAGATTCCACCTTTTTCTCGCAGAAAAAAAAGTTTCTTATGTCAGCTAACTTATTCATATTTAATTACATGATGGAACACTCCATCACTATATGTCTATATATGCTGTCTTATTTATTATGGATACATATCTTCAATGGTATCCAATATCACGGTTTTCAATCCTTTTCTCATAGCATTTTTGTCTCCTTTACTTTCCTCACTAACAGAACCAAAGGATTTAAGAATCTGACTGATCTTAATATCGTATTCGTCATCCAAAAGTTTATTTTCAGTACACCGAATCTTTATCAATCGAGCCATTTGAAGTTCATTGTCTAAGAGTGAGCTCAAGACCAATGATTGGAGTAATTTTCCCCTAGCCTTTGCATTCTTTACATCTTTCTTAGGCTTCAAATATAAATTCAAAGATTTATTGTACAGATCTAGAGCCCGATCAGAGTCGCCAAACCAAGAATAAAGTAAAATCTTGGATGCAATGATATTCACTTCTTGCCCTATGTCTGGCAGTTTTTCAGAAGAATCGGCGAGAGACTTGCCTGTGTCGATTGCATTGTAAATTTTAATCATGGATTTCGCATTTTTAAGAACAGCCTCATCCTGTTTAGACAATAAAGTCTGAGGCTTATCTGATATATACTCAAGCGCTTTTTCCACATCATGGGAATGCATACCAGCCGATCTAATAAGATCTAATCTGACCCTAATGGTGTTGGCCAAACCTGCGGCATAAACCTCGCTTCTAATATCCTTCACCAGTTCGGAAGGAGATGCATTTAACTTAATTTCAAAGGGGTATAGTGACTGTAAGTTTTTAAAACTTTCTGTGTTATTTTCTATTCCTTCAGTAGTCTGTAGCCTTGAAATTGGTAGCATAATATCCAGAAGTAAGTCTGGCGGAATAGACTCACCGGATTCCTTTGCAGATAGATATAAGTAATAATAATCAATGTTACTGAGATGTTCGCCCTTTGTACCAATAATTGTTTTCACCATTGTTACTGGTAGCTTAAGTAGAACCAAAGCTTTCGAAAGCTTTATGTCTATAAGATCGCACGCCAATTTTGCAAGGTCGCTTTCTTCGATTAAATTAAGGCCGTTTTTTTCCATTAGTAGTTTGAATATCTTGGATGCTCGAGAAATATCTACATGTGCAGCCCCTTCACGCTTATCAATGGCATCGCCTTGTATTAGCTTTTTCAAGACCGTGGCCACCACTCTGCTATCACTAAAATCCTTCTCGCATGTTTCCTTAAAAATTTCCCAACTGCTCTTGACTCTTCCAGGATTGTACGTTATGAACGCCACCAATGATTCAGGTTTCAAATATGTTTTTTTGGTTACACTTTCATTAAGTTGCTTAAATGCCAAAGATGCAGAAGCAAAATTCAACGAAGCAAACTTCGTTATTATGTTGTTAAGCACATCATTTTGATCTTCAATCTTCAAGCTTTCATTCTTTTTCATAGAATCTATCACCGCTTTAGAGAAATCATATAATTTATCCGCTTCCTCGTCCTTCTTTCCATTCTTCGAAAGATTTAAAATTCGATAATAGTGATGATTAATAATTTCATTATATGACTGTGCCTTCTTAACTTCAGATAAAATACTTAGACTTTCATTCACTGTAGTATCCGAAGAAAAACAAGCGTACCTTCTCCCTTCAAGACGGGCAAATGAATTTGCCAAAAGAGAACGGCAGGCCTTTATCTTAAAGTTTGGCATGTGCAGCTGTATGTGATTATTATTCAATGAATGTAAGAGGGTCTGTGAATATTACTAGTAACTTTCAAATATATGTGTCATCTCAACTACTTGGAAATTGATGAAAAATGTGAAAAATGTGAAAAAAATTTGAAAAAATTAAAAGCACCCACGCGGGGACTCGAACCCCGAATCTCTTGAGTAGGAGTCAAACGCGCTAACCATTACGCTACGTGGGCAACAGCATATTTTGTAACCGAGATCTCCGAGCTCCGCGGAATTCCGCAAGCTTCCGGACAACTCCGTCCATTCCGTCACTTCCGTTAACCCTTCCTAGTTTGTTGATATTTCGTTACCATTTATCTTTATCTTTTA
>ERZ746981.155-NODE-155-length-53649-cov-13.030538_pt1 | contig 53649 bp, 26 predicted proteins | sample MGYA00374948_ERZ746981 | MGnify/ENA primary metagenome ERZ746981 (study PRJEB28757, sample SAMN06711160) | food metagenome | host: microorganism | place: China:Harbin | collected 2017-01-30 | study: EMG produced TPA metagenomics assembly of the Analysis of...
AGTGGGTTTACTGATGATGAGATACTTCATATGCTTGAGCGGAAGTACAAAAAGATACGAAAATTATACAAACGAATCGGGGTGAAGTTGTTTAGGTTTAAGAAAAAAAGCTTCTCCATGTACGTTAAGGACTTCAGAAATTATCAGACATCAAGGGGTGGCCGTACATATTACGAACTAGCAGAACCAACACCAAAGAATAAGAATGATTTGAAACAACTTCGAGTATTATACGAGCGCGATTTGAGCAATGTTTCCAGTACGGATGATGATACTACAGATGATGAGCAGGTACAAGTTGAACAAAACACAGATCCGGAAGTAAATATGGATGAACATTCTGATGACACAGACAGTGAGATTGTCGTTGATAAGAATCCGAAAGAAGGTGCTGATAATACAGATGACCACCATATTATAATAAATGCGATTTCACCACCAAACTTGGAAATTGAAACTGGACATGAGATTTCAAAGGATACGACCGAAGATAAACGTTTGGAACCAATAGATGGTGTCGTTGATTGTTTATCGCCTAATGTTACTGATGTTTTATCACATAATGATGGTAATGGTTTGTCACCTAATGTCGCTAATGATTCTTTACACCTTTCAAGTTCTGTGGAGCCATCTCAGTATACTGTTGACGAAGGTGATTCTCAAAATGAGTCTAGGTCCATTCAGATTGCAAATTATTCTAATATCTCTCAAAGTAACCAGGCTGATATGAACGATGATGTTGAAATGCTTATTGATGGTGATTCAGTCGGTGCATCTGCTGAAAATAATGCAGATGAACATCAAGCGAACGAATCCGATCTTGCATTTCAGGAAAATTATAATGATGGAATTGCGTCAAGGATGAGACGTCATAAATTTTCACAGGATCATGTCTATGTGGCTGATACTAGTGTACATTTGGGCCTTTGCACGCTGTACACTTTAAATGAATTGTATGACTCTGGAAAGTCATATGGCGATATAATGTTGTTCTTGGAGAAGAAATATAAGCAGAAGAGGGACTCTTTACTAGACAAAGGTATATTATTGGGCCCATTTTCTAAGCGAACATATAAAGCGTACTTAGATGAGGAAAATCGACGTTTAGGTGGATATGATAAGCATTTTGCCGAAAAGCAGGCAGAAAATGAAGACACTATGAATGGATTTCTAGATCTGGATGATACAGAAACATCGGATGAAGAATATTTACAACCCGATAGTATAAGGTCAATCAACAAAAAGTTGATGGCTGACTCAAAGGAGGATACACTTGGAACAGGTTATGATTCGGAATCATCTAATGGGAGTAGTGTCTATGAGATTCGTAGTGATAGTGAGTTGGCATCTTCTGTATCCATGGAATCTGATGAAAATTCAATAGAGGGAGAAAATTTTGTCTTCAGGAATAGGATTCTTAATAGAAGAACCGCTTTAAGAGGCGTTCTTCCGGCCTCTTTTTACAAAGTGAGTAATCATAAGCATTCCGGAAGAGCTAACAATAGCTACAAAAGCGGACCTCAATTAGATGAAGAAAGCATGTTTCCTCGGAAAGGTATTGCCAGGAAGATAAGCGGACCATACAAATCCAATCCCGTCCGTAACCAGATTGCTGACGACTTCCTTGCACCAGCTGAATCCGAAGATCCTGCCGATGACGATCCAGCAGAGTATCATCGAATAGATCTTGATTTACAGAAAAGTCCCAGTCCCACTCCTGACGATATATTTGAAATACCTGTTTCTGAGAGTGATAATCCGAATGAACCACACCCATACATGGCTTTTAATGGCAACGAAACTAATGATGATGACGCAGTAGGAATTGATGATTACGATAACTTTGTTCGCGGAATGAAGGATGATATGGATATGGATGCAAGTGCAGAAGAAGATGATCATGCTGGTATTAACTACATGCTTAGCCGTGCTCCTCGTTCTAAGCGTCCAAGAACTTATGCCTCTAGAAGAAGTAAACGTGCCAAGCATTATTCAGCATTATACTCTGGTAGCCCGACTGTCAGAGATCATAGAGAAAATCAGACGCATTTTAGTCATCACTTAAAATTGCACAAGCATCCTTTAGAGCCACGAAATCTTCAAGGTGAAAGTATTTCTCATTTTAGACCAGTTAAATTTCGTCGCAGGATCGGCAGGACAACAGATCATATATCTGGTAGTCATAGACCACGAAATTCATTCAATCCACAACATACTTATCATTATAGAAATCATCACCCTAAGTTATTGACAAAGGTTGCACCTATGAATAATTATGACAGAGGTCACACAAAGGATGAAGATAAGCAAAGTAGTACAAATCGAAAACAGAAGCATCAAAATAATGTACCTTTGGGCAATTACACAAATCTTAAGAAAGGCTTTTACTTTGGTCGAAAAAAGGTGGTTGGAACTCCACAAATCGAAGAGTCACAAACATTTCCAGAAGACAATACAGACTTTTCAAATGACGCTGATAAAACCGGAATTAAATGGGGTAGGGAGTCTAACGATATTGAAATCATAGCTGAAACAAAAAATCATATTCCTCTATCTTTGGCGGGTACAAAGATTCAGATTTCAGATATTGGGCCAGAATTGTTTTCATCGCTCCACTTAAGCCCGAAGTCGGTTGTCTACTCGGGTCTTATTCAAGAGAGTCTCAAATTGGATGGTCTTTATCATAAAAATGGAAGTATATCCTTTGAATTTGGAACAGTTCAATTTAACTTATCCACATTTGATGTTACCGATGAGCTCAAATCATCTCTTAAAATTTTGCTTGATTCCATGAGATCATCATTGAACTTTCCTAAAAGCACAGGCCCAGAAACTCTAAATCAGATGAGGAAATGCTTGATTCAAATTATTCAACTACTCTGGAACTTGAATAAAAATGATCCCCGGGGTGTTCATGAAGTTGGTGAATTATTACTTACATTTTGTCGTTCCTGCGTAGTTTCAATGTCGAACAAAAAGATTAATTTGATTGCATTACCATACCAGATTGTATACATGCAATTGTTACAAAACTTTACACTGGAAAAGAAGTCTTCTAATTTTAAGAATTATGCTGAAGAATTTCGTCATTCACAGGACCAGTACATAACTGTTTTCTGTAAATTACCTCTCAGAAAGATCATTCGATACTTCCAAACAAAATCAGGCGTGGGTTCTTTAATATATGAGTCTGCTTGTCTAATGATGCTTTTTGCGGTTAACCCATGGAGTCGTGTTGCAGGTTTGTCAACAAAATTCGACTTTGCGCTCGATGGTGTTCTCGGATTCTTATATTTCTGTCACTCGAGAATTCCAGTAACAACAGATTGGACTTATTTTCTGCTTGAATTAGACAAACTTAAAGACTGCAAGAATTCGTCTCGATGGAAAATTATATTTCAGCTGGTACAAAAAGTTCATTACGATCTTTCTTGGAACCTTGAAGAGGCTGTACTCCTTAAAATGTATAGATTATTGACTTACGTGAAGTTTGAGAATATGGGGTCAAACAGGTCAACTATACTATGGTATTCAGCTTTGCCAGTTACAACTCAGTTTATGGACAGAGATGGTTGTTTGGATATGTACCTCAAGCTGTTGGTTTATTTTGTAAATGACCCTGCTAACTCTGTCCAGAAATCTACGTTGGTCGAAAAGCTTGTGCCCATCGCTTCTATAAAGACCAGCACTGTCGCTTTGCTTAGAAATAGAGCAAACGTAATGCTTGTGATGTCGTATCTTTTCAGAGCAGATTTCATTGGTCACTTTAGGGTTATACTTAAGGCATTGTTGGAGTACAGAACTCCTGAGAGTTATAAGTCTTCACTTGACCTGTTGCTTGTTGTTTTGAGGCGCTATTTTCATCTCTTTCATCGAATTTCATTTGATATCGTACAAATGGTTATGCCGGAGGTTGTCGCGGCAATAAATAACAATGAGTTAAGTGTTACTCTCGTTTCCGATAGTTTGCGAAATATTGTTGATTGCTTCGATAATCAATTGGGTGAATGCATAGATGATGGTGAGAAATTGACACTTTGTATGGAACTTGCTTGCATTTTCTTGAAATTGAAAAAGGTTGATTTTCACACAAGAGCCGCATATGTTCCCCTTTTAATGCTTAAAATATTGAAGAGGATTATGGAGGCTACGGATGCCGAGATTTTGAAGTCAGTTCAGACAAAATTGAAAAATGAAATGATCCCATTGCTTAAGAATATTATATCAGCCGATGATATCTTTAATGATACTTTGAAAGTGAAGTGTCTCAACCTGTGGGTATATTTGTCGTCGAGACTTAATGTTACTGCTGGGTCTTTAGCCTACATTGAGTGGCAATATTTTTCTAACGAGTCCGCCCGTAACAAGTTTGAGTTACCGTTCTATGCTGCTATGTTGAAGTTTTATAGGCCAGTCGATCTCAGGTATTTACATGAGAACTTTTTTGTCGTCTTGATGAAAAATCTACCGTTAGACTTGAATTCGTATTTCGTTGAGTTCTTCACATTGCTGGCAGCGCAAGATTTCATGCAAAAATATGTGAAATTCAGAAGTGGATTGGATCCATCTAAATTCACTGAAGCAGATCTAAAACTATATCATCAACAGCTTTCTGTGAAGATTCTTTCATGTTTAGTGAAAGGTATAAAGGAGTCTGAAATGGATAAAAAAAGGCATAAGCTATACATTGTCGAATTTGTCAAGGCAATGGAAAAGGAGTATGTGCGTCTTAAAAATGGAAAGTTGCGCATGGAGGGATATACAAAATACGCAACTCGGTTGGCAAGATATTTGTGTACCGTTCTTGGCAATATCGTTGAAAGTGTTCCAGAATTTGTACTTCTAAAAGGGCAGCTTTGCATCACAACTATCTTGTCTTCCCTAAGTGATGAACTTGAGTCGATGTCCAGTTCAAATGAAGTGTATTTTTTACTTCTCAGCAAGTATTTTGCGGCATTGAAGGATAACACTTGGGAAGATTTCAGAAAGGAACTTGTGGGCTATTGTCTTGACAAAGGTGGCTTTGTAGATGATGACCAGAGACTTTCGTCAATAGTTCCATTATCAATGATTATATCAGCACATATATCATTAGTTTTGCGTGATAGAAACTATTGGTTTCATTTCAGCAATTGGTTTACAGTATTTACTGATGTTATTTGCGGTCTAATTGTGTATACTTCGGATGATCTTGTCCATATCATTAAGTCTCTTACGTTAATGACGAGGCTCGCCGGTACATCGAGGTTTCCCCTTATTTATTACGAAAACCAAGCCGTCATTAATGTTTACAAGATTCTCGAAAGGTTGAATATTTATCTTCTTGGATCAGGTGACAGAATTGATTTTATTCACTCTCTGGATACATTGAGGGGATTGGATAGCACGGTCTCTCTTAACATTAGCAGAGATCTTTTCTTAAGCTTTTCGAGCACCAATTTGAACAAGCAAGTTCAGTTAATATATAAACGGAATAAGGAGTTGATGGATACAGACACATTTCCACCTGTCAGTGAAAGCATGCTAAATGAGAGCAATCATAAATTATCTGAGATAAGAAATAAAGTTATGGGTCAGATCTTATCGGATCAGAATGACTCAAATATGCATCAAAGCTTCAACGGATTTGAGAATATTTCTTTCTTTATATAAAACGATTTACATTCTATGCTACGCAATATTATAGATTCGATATTTTTAAAATAGGTAGCCGCTAAGGAATTTTATGTTTTTTTTTTTGTATCTTTATAATAGTCCCAGTTTCCCTGTTAGTACATCTTTTCTGAAAAACGCTTTCCGAAAAATAAAAGGATTTCCGATTTGTATTTCTTTTATTCTTGTTCTCGAATTTTTGTTTTTCTTGAAACTCACTTTATGTCATTCCTCCTTATTTGTATCCTTGTTTGAAATCTTTTTTATACAATTTATTTTGGCACTGTAGTACAACATTTTACTATTTGATAAATATATTGAAGAAAAAGTGGTAATGAGTACGAATTCAGAAAGTTTTACATCAAAAGATAAGTTGATGTTTAACGATTCGCCTGGATCGCGTACAGTATCCATGCTTCTTGATGATTATAATGATCTCGAAACTTTGCCATCGAGAGACAACAGGCCGCCGGAAACGGACGATCAATTAGATGATAACGAAATATCAATACAGTTGAAGGATGCGGTAGGTAAGGCTGAGTTAAGAAGCATTCCTGGAAGTATTCCTCTGTCTAGTTATCCCAGAATTACCACAACAGTTGGCGGTTCAACTAAATCAGTTAAAAGTGGCAACACAAATATGCAAACTAAATCGTCGTTTCGTTATCAAAACTCTAAAGTAAGGCAATTCATGGCACAATCTAATATAAGTCAAAGAGCTGGACATACAATTGAGTCTAAAAAGCCATCTTCCATAGATGATTCACAACAGTTTATTTCAAATAATATGAATAATGAAATGCTGTCTTCCGTTGAACCTATTAATATAATAAGTCCAGTGGAAATAGATCCCTCTTCAAGCGACCCTCCTAGTCAATATGATGGAATGACAGTTCCAGATGCTATTCCAGGGGATGAAACATTGAAGGAAAATAGCTATAGCGATAATATAAGCCCAGAATTTGAAAAGAAGGAAAAGCCCAGTAGGAAGTTTCAAAGAGCAGTCAACATGAATGAAGAAGGCTTCTCAGATTATAGTAGATCAAAGAGCCTGGATTATTCTTTTGAGAACAAGAATTCCAGAAATGACGAGAAAGTTAAAAGTGCAATCAATATTTGGAAATATATTTGTGTCGGGACACTTGCTGGTGCCATTATCATGTTTTTGGTAACCTTATCCGTAAAGTTTATCAATGACTCAAAATTACCTCCGCAGCAAAAAATACAATCCAATGACCTTATAAATGCCTTTGAAAGCTCGGACAATAGAACAAGAGATGATCTACTTAAATATTTTATGAATAAGTATGATCTGCTCCAAAATGGGTTAAAGCCAGAAAATATAACTTCGGAGAATGAACATCTAATGACTGTACAAACCTGGTTAACAGGCCCAGTCACCGGTGTTGAGAATAACTTTGAAAAGATCAATCCGGAATTTAAAAATGATAGGGAAATTCAGTCTTTGATGAAAGCAGATGATCTCAAACAAACATTTTACTGTTTAGCATATGCTCCCAGAGGAGTCATAGAACCACAATGTGGGGCAACCCAAAGAGATATATTGCTTGATATTGCTAGGATGTCCAAGGTTACAAATAAAATTAGAACATATGGTACACAGTGTAACCAAACGGCGATGATTCTTGAAGCTATCAGGCAATTGCATGTTAATCTGACACTTTCAATGGGAATATGGATTGGAGAGGATACTTTTATTAATGATAAACAATTTGATGATATGCGAGATTTGTTAAATAAGTATCCGGAAACAATGTTTGATTCAATTTTTGTTGGTAATGAGGTTTTATATCGAGAGGATAAATCTGTGGACGAATTGGCTAGTTTAATTATAAGAGTGAAAGAACATCTTCACTCCATAGGTTATGAAAGAATTCAAGTTGGAACTTCTGAATTAGGTTCATTGGTTAACAATAAAATTCTTGATGTGTGTGATTTTGTTTCTGTTAATATACATCCATTTTTCAGTGGTGTTTCTGCAAGCGAAGGAAGGGAATGGACTATACATTATTTAAAAAATCAGGTACTGCCTCTCTTAGGAAACTCGCACGACAAAACAGTTGTGATATCGGAAATTGGCTGGCCATATACAGGAGGTGAGTATGAGAGTGCTATAGCCAATTACACGGAAATGCAGCTATTTTTAAATGATTGGATATGTGAAGCACAAAATAACAAGATTTATTCTATATATTTTGAAGCATTCGACGAACCATGGAAGGAAATCTTTGATGATGGTTCTCAAAGATGGGAAACAAATTGGGGATTTTTTGACTCAGAGAGACAAATGAAGAAAAATATCTTAATTCCAGACTGTCGGAAAGATCGTAAAGCGATACAAGCCTCATTCAAATTATTTTAATTCTACAAAAATTGTGATCTCAGATGCAAAAGAATGAAAAAGAATTGTCATTTCTTCTAGTAATTTGTATATTACAATGAGCCAAACCTTTGCAACCAACTATCCTACTCAGTTTTAAGCTTAGAATCATCCACCGCTAGCGTAAACATCCTGTAATTACACCATATCCAAAACAATGCAAACGAACAGAACGAGATCTCAACATTACCTATAATCCAAAGATGAGGCAGAGACTTCGGAGGATCAAACACGAATTCTACAATTTGCAAACCAATAGCGGCAATATAGGAACCCACAATAATTACTCTCCAAAACAGATTGTGGGGAAGAACAGGAGTAGCTAAATTTCTGTAATGGACAGGAAGCTTAATGGCTCTTAGTGCCTTTCTGATCCAGCTAAGATTTCCCATGAGCCAGTTACTGAGTATTCCAAGAACAGCGTATTGAATTATAAGACCATCTCTTTTCAACAAAGGCCACATGGAAAATAGAGCCGCATTGAAAAACCAACAAACCATGGAAATGACGTCGGAGTCAACCTCGTTTAGCAAAAGGGTAATTGGCATCCATGGAAGCAAAATCGACTTTTCATGAACCTGAAAAGAAAACAAATAAAAGGCCATTGAGCATGATGCCAAACACCATGGAAGCAACTCTTTACGAGGCTTGAAACAAATAAGTCCACAAGAAGGCGCAATTCCAATTAAAGTGAAGACAAGAGCAATTGTCTTCAACTGACTGGTGGAAAATATACTCTTATACTTGATAAAGATATTAGTTGCACACCAGAAATTGGAGACCTTATCCTCAAATAGTCCCCTCTCAAAAGGAAACAGCCTTATAAGGCATTGCTTGATCTGGCCAATACCACCAAAAACGACAAATGGCAAAAACTCAAGGAATAAAGTAGCAATCACGGAACATCCGACAGAAACAAACCGTAAAATACAAACCGAATGTGTTCTAGGAGATCTGAGGCAAATCCGTAATAAGTAGAAAAAGAATATTGGTGCATAGTAAAGAGCCATCTGCTTAAAACTAATGGAAAGAGTGAATAATATTGCCGCAACACAGAAATTATCATATAGAAGGTTTACCAAAGCCAGCAGGGAGAAACCAAGCATGACCGAATTGTATTGAAAGTGACCATGATCAATGATAATAAGTGCCGGCTGGTACAAAATTGCAGCAGCTATAATTGTTTGGTCAATAGTTGAGGCATTGTTATAATACCTCCCCATCCACCGGGTAAATAGTATAACTGCTGGAATGTATAGAGCGAGTTCACTAAAAAGGGCAGTAATTCGCATGTAAGACTTCAAATCTGGAGTTTCTAATCCTCGAGAAACGTTCAAAGCAAACCAACTGGAATCAATCAAGCTTCCAATCTTTCCCAAAAGCCAGGAGTGGAAGGCCGTTAGCGGTGGGTAATCTAAGCCCCAGTATTGAAGATCAAAGTAATACCATTTTCCAATAGGAAGATGTGTTGTAATTTCCATCCAGTGTCTTTGAGCCTCGAAGTCACCATACATGGGAGGTATATTTTCACCAGAATATGGCCCAATTCCCACTGCACAACGGACAATTAATGCAAAAACTATTATGATATATCGAGCCACCCATTGGTTTTGAGCTTTTCTGAATGGAACTAGAAAGTCATTCAAAGGTGAGCTTCGAAAAAGTGAGACAAACTTGTTTTTTCTCAACTGCCTCATATTGCAGCTTAAGCGTAGTAAAATTGACCACGGCACTTAGAAAGGGAACTGTGAAGACAACTACAATATTCCCTAGATAAAAATGGAACGTCAAATTTGTGTACGTTAATTGTTAAGATTAGCCGTCTACGCGAATTCTTTTCGCACCAAAACTTTTCAGTCAATCATCATACCTTTTAATCCCTTTTTCTCCCTTTATGTTATTTTGTTTTAGGAGTACTCTTCTCTTAAAAATACACTGTTCTATACCTATCAATGTAAGTAGGGTACTATGGTTATTAGAAAATATCAGCCAGTTCTAGTCTCAACCACCCAGAAAAATCTACTGTATCAAACACTGCTTTGATTTCCGGAAATTTTCACGACCTTAATCTCCGGCAAAATCTTGCTGGCATATTCCAACATTATTTGATCAATGCTTTTGAAGAAGCGACGAACGAAATATGGGTTATATGATATGCTGTCTGATAGCAAGTAGGCAGATTAACTGTTGATCAGTATACAAAAACAGCCTTCATTTGAACTTCCCCAATTCACTTATCTACCAACTACTTTATAACGTAAAAAAAAGAGAAATCGAGATTATCAAGAAAATCAAATAAATTATGCTGAACAGAATCTGTATAACATTTGGCCGTGCTCTCCGACTAAATCCTTGACCGTCTTTATAATCTCCGGATGAAGAGTTGCAGTGGCTGCAATGACACCTTGACTGTTGAGAGTTCTACCACTACCAAAGTCTAACTTATTGCCAAAAATATCAGTGACTATTCCTCCACTTTCGTGCACCAAAAGCCAACCTGAGGCGTGATCCCAAATCTTTTCCCTGTAAGAAAGACTTGTTGGCAATCTCAAGTAGATTTCGGCATCTCCGTTAGCAACTGCACAGTACTTCACCTGTGAATCTAATCTAACTGGGGGCTGAGCTATCTTGAGCTTAGACTCTATTAATGACTGAAGTTCATGGGAAGAATGTCCCTTTTCGACACCTTCAACAACTCTAGCCTTGGAAAAATCGTAGTCGTTGTGTAAGTGAATTGGGTGTGATGAATCGTAAGGTGAAGTCACAGCTGCTGCTAAATCCTGGAAATATGCACCTTGACCTTTAACTGCCGTGTAAATTCCACCAATCTTACTATCTTTTTCATATAAACTATGTGGGAGATGAGGACATCCAACCACTCCAACCTGGACAACACCATCGACAATTAAGGCCAAACAAACTGCATACTGAGCACCCCTAAGAAATCCGGAAGTACCATCAATTGGATCTAAGGCCCAGATCCTTCCCTTATGTCCACCCTTTGAATTTCCCTTATCAACCGCTGAACAAAGCTCTTCAGCATTTGTGATGACACCAAGTTTGTCATTTGACACTGAGTCCGATTTTTGGACCCAGTCTATCTCCTTCAAAATCTTTGGCTCCAAGTGCTGAGATTTGATCAATGATGAATCCTCCTCACCGACAATAAGATCTTCCGGGAAGTTCTTCAGGATAGAATGGATAATAACTGCCTGAGCTGCAAAATCTCCTATGGTAACGGGGGATTTATCCTTTTTCTCAATTCCACGCTGAAGATGCTCATCTGCAATTCTCTTAGTTAATAGAGAAGCCCGCTTGACGGCTAGCTGAGCAATGTATGCTTCTTTTACAAATGACATTTCTACTGATGGAGATGATTTGATTTGCCTTTGTCGATGTCTTGCGATAAAATTCTAAGGCAGCTTCGATAGAAGAGACTCTGGAAAAAAAAAAATTAGAACCATCTTACCTTTTGAAATAAATTTCTCTGAACTCCTCCTTCTCTTTTCACCACACGTCAGTTATCCGGTATACATTTACAATGTCACGTGATTGCAACCAATTAATTTTGAATTCTGCAGATGAGAGTACAGAAAGGAATTGGGTCAGTGGATTTGCAATTGAAAACATATGCAGGAGTATTAAAGTATGGGGAAGACTTGTCTCATACCTAGAAGACAGTAAATTGGCACTGGGACAGATCTGATGTGTCTTTAGATAGTCTTGGTGATGATGCTCGTATATCGTATGGTGGGGAAAAAGAGGAAAAGGGTCTCGGGGTAAAAAAAAAAAAAAAAATAAAATAAAATAGCTATATGCGCTTTAAAGCATCGCATGAAAGATGAGTACAGAAATTGGAGAAGTAGATAGTCCTGTTACTAGCCTTCTCCTAACAGAGAATAGTTTTAGAGACTAGTTTATATAGAAGCGTGTTATTTATTGAGAACCAAATGACTGAATTGAACCCTAAATCGAAGCAATTGGACTTTTCCGGGGTGCCTGGATCAATAATTCTAACAGTGGCCTTACCGGTGTTGGTTTTATTCCTCTATTTATTGAGCAATGATGACTATCACTTAGTTCAAGTAAGCCTAGATTTTGAGGCTGTTAAAAACATAGTTAAAAATCAAATAATTGATAACTGGAGGGATTGCTTCTTCAACTATAATTGTTGGATCGCCTATTGCAGTTGGTTTTTTGGCTTGGCAGTGATGGATTTAATTATTCCGGGTAAATGGATGCAAGGTGTTCAATTAAGGGATGGATCCAAGCTTTGGTATTTGATAAATGGAAAAGAGTTAAGTTTGGCATTGATAACTGTGCTATTGGGTCGCATTTATTATATTGGCGATTTTAATCTTCCTGAACTTGCATTTCTCTATGAAAATATTCTTCCTTTGATTGTCACCACATGGGAGTTTTCAATTATATTGGCCACATTCTGCTATATTGGATCATTCATACCATTGATTGGAAAGAATGGTAAGGATACAAAAGAGCGTATCCTAGCCGTTGGCGGCAACTCCGGAAACCCTATGTTTGACTGGTTCATAGGGAGAGAGCTCAATCCTAGAGTGGGATACTGGGATATTAAACTATTCTGTGAGTTACGGCCAGGAATGCTTCTTTGGTTCTTATTGAACATTGCATACGTACAGAAACAGTATCTAAAGTTAGGATACGTCACAAATTCACTACTAATGGTGAATATTTTCCAGTTCATTTATATATTTGATGGTGTCTTAAACGAAGAGGGCTGCTTAACAATGATAGACATTACAACGGACGGATTTGGATTCATGCTTGCGTTTGGTGATCTATGCTGGGTTCCAATGACATATTCTCTCCAAGCACGTTATCTTTCTTTAATGGAGTTCAACTTACCATTATGGGCAGTGGTCATGATAACAGTGATAATGTTAAGCGGCTTCTGGATCTTCAAGTCGGCCAACAACCAGAAATCCTACTTTAGACAAGGAAAGCTTCCGAACATGAAAAGTATACAAACGGAATCAGAAACAAAGTTATTGGTGGATGGATGGTGGGGATTGGCCCAACACATAAACTACTTTGGAGATATTCTTATAGCATTAAGTTGGTGCCTAACTACTGGTTTCAACACTCCGTTGACCTATTTCTACGTCTCGTACTTTGCTTGCCTACTTTTGGATAGACAGAAAAGAGATGAGGCTAAGTGCAGCAAGAAGTATGGAAAGTATTGGAAACAATATACAGAACAGGTTCCTTGGAAGATCATTCCATACGTTTACTAAGCTTGAATCAACAATTCATCTGTCATTTTTTTTAGTTAAGAACATACATATAAACTGAATGTAAGAAAAGGGAAGAAATCAAAAGAATAAAAACAGAGGAAAAATGATATGAAAAGAAGTAAAATCGGAACTAAGAAGTAAATAAAAGGATGCTTAGACGTCAAAATTGACTAATTATAAGCATACCAGTTCTTATTTTACTTATTGCGCTTTCTTGTTGGTATTGACCGGCTTGTCAAAGGCAGCGTAACTAATCTGAATACTGTTTAACCATTTAAAAGCCACATATAAGACGCCCAACAAAAATCCAGAAACAATAATTGCCATCCAGATTCCAGATGAGAAAAATGCGTAGTTATCTAATAGAGATCCAGGAGTCTTTGAGGATTTCTTAGTGGCCTTTGCAGTTTCGTAGACATGCGCTTCCTCATCTCCATTCAATTGTGCATAGGCCTCTGAAAATGAATTTTTCAAATCTTGCTCCACTTTGTCATAGTCGACTTCATCATCATCGTTGTCTCTTTTTTTCTTTTCACTCTTGAGCACAGGCAAGCCTTGCACGAATATACTACTTGGAACAGAATCGCTTTCAAAAACAGCACTTAACAAATCTGTTAAATCTTTCGAGTTCTTGTTGTAAACATCAACAACTTTAACAGTATCTGGAGAAGACAATGCATCTATTAATTGTTTGGCGGAAAGTCCATTTGCATCAATTTTCTTTATACTCTGACACACGCTTGAAATTGGGGCCTCTTTATTTATTTGGCTGTAGACAACGTTATTTGAGAAGACTTTAAATGGATACTTGAGAGACTTTGAGGTATTCTCTATATCATCACTATTGTCAAGTCCATGTATCTGTAAATACAGAATAAAAGGATCTGATGAGTAGCTGCACACATCCCCCGTTAACCTTTGAATTTCCTTGTTTGTATCATCCTCCTTTGCAATGTAGTGTGTCTCGTCGATTGTAAGATACGGTGATGAAATCAGTAATGGTGACGCATTGGCAAATGATATTTTAGCTTGTACAACTGAGGTTAAAGCCACATTCACAAACGCCAATAATGATCCGTATCTCATTTTCAAGAACTTTAATTAGCAAGACAATAATACGGTATGAAGCAAGCTATCAATTATTTAAAGAAAAAGTGAATCTTAACATCAAAGCATTGGAGCATGTGTTATCGCCATTTCGGCCCGACCAGAAAGCTTCCTGTATTTTTATTCTATTTTATTTTATTCTCCCTCGCGGCAGAAAACGAAAATAAAATTGCCAAGCAGCAGCCAGCAAGCTAATTCAGATTTCGATACCTACCGTATTCAATCCAGTGTAGGGGAAAAAAAAAGAAGCTTCGGCTGAGTTACGAGATTCAGTACCCTACAACGCAAACTCCGAGGCTTTCGCATAAAGAAGAGCGCGAAAAAAAAATAAAAAAAAAAAATCATAATGCAAAAGTTGTACTTCTTGAAAATTAAATTAAGATCTAGTATACAATAAATCAAACCAATTGGAGTCGTATGCCAATGGATCAAGCAAAGCTGACACTTTTCTTCGGCTTCTTAGATTTAGCACTGCCAGATTCCGCTCCGACATTCTTAGATAATCTCTTCTTAAGTCTCGAGGCTCTTCTCCTTTCAGATCTTGCCTGAGAAGCACTACTTTTAAGTTCATCTTTCGCGTTCTCCAACTCCTGTCTTTTGACGGATTCTTTCCGCTCGATTTCGGTTCTTCTTAATTCGCGAACGTCCTCAAGCCTTCTTGCCTTTTCTAACTTTGATTCATTAACTTCATCCTTACCGTCATTTATCTGCTTGATTAATCTTGTCAACAATACACTATCACCATCCGCCACGAACTTCTTACCTTTCTTCTTACCTTTCTTTTTGATGGCACCCGGATTTATCGACTCATTTAGAACTGGAATATCTAACTCTTTCTCGCTGTATTTCTTTGCTTGCTTTTTCTTTCCATATAACTGTGTCGTCATTAAAAACTTCTTTAGCTTTGTTCCCTTAAGAGGCTTTTTGGAAGACTTTAATGTAAGCTCAGGCTGGTTTATAAGAACATTACGTGCCTCGGCATTTTCCTTCAATTCAGGAGTGACATTCTTGGTAGGAACCTGTTTGCGATCGTGAACTGCGTTTCTTCTCCTTTTTCCCATCTTGATTTTGAATTATAAGAATGATATTGTATATTTCGTGACTGTGCCTAATAGATGCTCTTCAACAAGGAACAAATCAGTTGTCTAAAATAGTTCGTCATGGTAGAATCCATTTAAGCTGCAAGAAGAACTTGTCAAGCGAAAATTTTCGAGCCATCTTTTTTTTTAATTTTATTCTTTTTTTTTGGAGAAAAATATTCATAGGTGATTTCTATTGTTATCATCCTTGTCGCTTAAAGCATCACCGGACTCACTCTCCATAGACTCAGTATCCATCTTAGAAATATTATTTTGTGAATATGGCAAAGATATTGACCTTGAGTCTGAACTCATGGGTTCTGAATTGCTTCCTGTGGGTATTCCATCAAATAGGGCGATGTGCAAGCCTCTCTTAGAAGTTAGTAATGAGTCGATCCTATAAGCATCAATATTGCTAGAGATCTCAAAAAGCATTTTCAATTTTAATGTTCTCAGATCTTGTTCGGAAAGATGCGTTAAATCTAATTTTGAAGAGTCTTGCTCGCGGCTTCTCGCCTTTGTCACACTCATTTGCTGCATTATACTGCTTTGTAAAACTTCTGGTATGTTATGATCGATGGCTGTTGCATCATTTCTGGAGAAACTCTCACCAACATTCTCCTGATTAAGGACTTGGTATTCTTCCTGCTTTTTCTTGAGCTTGATGTTCTCTATATGATCGACTTTTGGTTCCGCCGAAATCGGTATTGCAGATCGAATATATCCTAAATATGATTTAAGTATCGTCAATAATTCCTCCTTCGATTGAAATTCTTTCGTATGGTCACATCTCAAGGATCTCACAAATAATTTGGAAAGAAGTGATTCCCTTTGCAATAACCCTTTTGGAACGCAAAGATCATTATACAACTTAAAAAGCTTATTTTTCTTGTTCGTAGCTTCTGACGTGTCTAACGTATAACTTTTGCCTGAAGATGTTTTGGAATTACCATCATTTCCTTTAATTTCTTTTGGAATTGCAGTCAAATTAGTAATCATAGAGTCTCGGCATATATCAGATGCAGTATGGCTCATGTTTACTTCAAAATCCTCCCCATTTTTCGAGAAACACAACTCAAAGGGGGAACTGTTTAATGGAAAATTTCCGTCATAGTTCCAAATCTTCTGCTTGTATTCATCTATTTCACTAATCAACTTTTCGGGGTCAATAGTCACCTCGTTTACATTCAAAATATTCTGAAGCAATGTGAACTCGTCAAACGATTTTTCTAAAATCACGTTCTCCGATTTGCCATCTTTGATTATAAATTTGCTGATCCAATCAATCTTTATTCCCTTAAGAAGACCTTTGCTGTTCAAATGCAGAAGTAACAATTGAAGCTCTTTTTCTGAAACATGTAGTTTGTTGCATAATTTAACAATAGAAATGGAAGAAAATGCCCGAATATACTTTAAAATATACTTTACCTTTATCAAGGCAGTGATTTCCGGGATAAAACGTGATAAAAACACACTTTCACATACAATTGTTTTGAATGGATCATGACTAACAATGCATAAATACCTGTCAATATTAACCTCATGAACGACCTTATAGAGTTCCATTAAAATACGAATTCGTTGTTCGGACAGGAAACCTTGAAAGTCATTCGATTTAAATGGATTGATCTCAGACTCGCTAAGAATATTACTGATGATAAATTTCACTAGTACGGCCGTACGATGATTATCACCGCATTCATTAAATGCTTTGAATGAATCCTGAAAGCACACATTTGCCTCATTATATTCGGTATCATACATATGAATTATACCGGAACTTTCTTTGATAGTACCTATGATTCTAGACTGTGGAATAGCAGACTTTGTATATTCAACCATTCCTGACAATCTTATAAGTTCATCAAGATCAAATCTATGTCTTACAGTAAGTGCCATTTCAGATGCTATAATATCCATTAGAAATGCATCCTTTAGTGAAGTCGCACATGTTCCAACTGTCTTCTCAAGCTTTGAAAGGAGAGCAGAAGCCTTGTCAAAATTTCCTTGCAATACAAATGTATTTGCTAAATACAATGATGCTCGAATAAGGATTTTGTGCTCCTTAGTATTTGGCAACTTTTTGTTTGAAACATGATCAATGAATAACTGATAGATCTTTTGGAGTATGACCGGCGCAATATTTGAACTTCGGTCATACCTATAAAGTAATTTTGTCATCGATGAATCCCCGTATGCTTTTTCAACTGTATCAACAAGTTCAAAAAAGATACTTAAAAATGAAAGGATTGAATCGTTTTCCCCAAGTTCTTCATATACCTTAATAGCTTGTTTAACTGCTTTAAAAATGAATATGTTTCCAGAGTAATGAGAGTCATACCTGAGATCTATCAGCTTTTTAAATGAATCCAAAGCCGCAGTATAGTTTTCATCCTCCTTATGCATTTTCCCGGTAAAATAAAGTGACTCCAGATCCAACTTTTCTGTATTTCCATCACCACTATTGCTATCATTACCATTCACATCGTCTACGTTTTCTGCTTGTGTATCATCTTCCATTTCATTATCAGAATCATCCTCTTCAAAAGAGAATTCTTCTTCGTTCTCGTCATCATAGATATCGTCTTCCCAATCAGACATCTTCTAACTGGGATAATGGCAATATATCTAAATTTGGCATGCAAAGCAAAAGCCACTACTATCGTATTTATTTGTAGAAGGACATCGGTAGTAATTTAATAATATCCACAAAAAATAGTCGCGACTTTAATTTTGTACGTATTCTAGGTTCAAACGCTTTAAATTGGCTCGAATGATTTCATTCATTTTTCTTCTCTAAAATCTGTTATCCGAACATACATTTATTACATGGAAATGAAATACCGTTTCGTCCAAAAAATCATTATTATACAAATGTCATGACAATTACGTAGGAAAGTAATTTTGATACGTAAGCTTAGTTCGGCGATAAGTTTCGTGTCAGTTCCTCCATTTCAAAGCGCTCAGCATCCAAGAAATCCTCGAGTTGCTGTTCTTGCTCCTTCTTCATGATTAAATATCTATCTGTGGTATTATGGTCATCCTGAATATCGCACATATCATTATCAAGAAATCTGTTAACGTCATTTATCTGATTTTGCCCGGCTTCTTTTTCAATATGGTGCTTCATATCCAGATCTTCCTGCTTGAGCACAAAATCGCCCATTGATCCTCTGTAGTTAGTTTTCAATGCTTCTCGTCGTTCATTTCTATCATGCTGCCGTATTAAATACCTGTTTGTTTTACTATGCCTGTCTGATCGCATTGTGGGGTGCAATTGAATACTATCTGGTCTTTTCTGCTGATCTCGTTGCTGGAATTCAAGAGGGCGAAACATCTTGTCTATGCGTTCATGCAATTTATTATTGGCATTGTATAGATCATTTGTATTGTTAGAGACTGCGTCATTTTTGAATTCAATTTGATAAGGAGAACTCTGATCAAAATATGTAGGGGCATTCATGCTATCTTTTATCGGTGAGCTATTCATATTTAAAACGTCAGTCGTGTTTAAAGCTTGATTATAATCAATTTCATTTAAATTTTTGCTATTTCCCCCGTATTCTGACATGAATATTCCACCTTCATCTAAAGGAGATGTCTTGAAATGCGTATCGCTAAATATGGAATCCGGCGTGGAAGGTGGTGACCTATAGTTTGATTTCATTACGAAAACCAAAAAAAAAGCTTTAAATATACTTCACAAAACTCTGATCCAATTTTCGTTGATTGGCAAGTTGTGAAAAGAAGACACGGGTAATAACAGCAGATATTAAATAAAAGTTGGCTAGTCGTGTTTGTTTTACAATTGACGCGGAGGGACACGCCTTCACCTCTAGGGGACCCTCTATTTTTTTTTTTTTTTTTTATTTATTATTTTTTTTTAGGCATCGGGAAGAAGTCATTGTGCGGAAACATTTTGATTCAGATATGGCGATTAATTTTTCATAATTAAAATTTCCGACATAAATTGAATTTTATAAGTCATGAAAATCGCATCGATTAGCTTTTAGCACAAACTGGTAAGTAAGTGAACTCGAAGGAGGGAGAGAAAAAATAAATAAAATAAAAATTGAGAGTACGTTAAATTAGTCGTCGTCCTATTATTATTAGTCTAATTTTTCAGCCTTCTCGGTATAAATACATGTGCACATCGTGCACATTTAACTGAAGCCAAAAGCATTTTTTTCCTGTTCAAACGCAGTATCAACAAGGTCCACTACTAGTTGCTAAATCATAACATATACACGGCACTTGCAGAATGTTTTCCAGATCTGTTCTTAAATCAGCCTCCAACACCTGGCGTTTCTCCGTGAAGGTAAGCACACACAATCTTAGTCACATCATATTCTCTTTCCGATATACTAACATTTTATGATTCATTCCAATAGAGATACTCCAGCTTGGCACCAAAGTCATTGGCATTGCTGTCAGAGCATGTCAACCAGATTGACCCTGAGATGTCCAGCATCCTGAAAAAGGAGCAGGACAGACAGAGAAATTCCATCACCTTGATTCCATCCGAGAACTTCACTTCCAAGGCTGTGATGGATCTTCTTGGCTCAGAGATGCAGAACAAGTACTCTGAGGGTTACCCAGGTAACAGATACTACGGTGGTAACGAGTTCATCGACGAAGCTGAGCTTCTCTGCCAAAAGAGAGCTCTTGAAGTGTATGGTTTAGATCCAGCCAAGTGGGGAGTTAATGTGCAGGCAATGTCCGGTGCCCCAGCTAATCTTTACACCTACTCTGCTCTCATGAGGGTCGGTGATAGACTTATGGGTCTTGATCTTCCTCACGGAGGACATTTGTCTCACGGTTACCAGACAAACAGCAAAAAGATTTCTTTCGTCTCCAAGTACTTCCAGACTATGCCTTACAGAGTTGATGAGAAGACTGGTTTGATCGACTATGACATGCTTGAGAAGACTGCCACCCTGTTCAGACCTAAAATCATCGTTGCCGGTGCTTCTGCCTACCCAAGGATGATCGACTACAAGAGAATGAAACAGATTGCTGACAGTGTTGGTGCTTACCTTATGTCTGATATGGCACATATCTCTGGTATGGTTGCAGCCGGTGTCACTGACTCTCCATTCCCATACTCCGATATTGTCACAACCACCACCCACAAGTCTCTCAGAGGCCCAAGAGGTGCAATGATTTTCTTCAGAAAGGGTATCAGAAAGGTCACCAAGAAGGGAAAGAAGATTCCATACGACCTTGAAGACAAAATCAACTTCTCTGTGTTCCCAGCACACCAAGGTGGTCCACACAACAATGTCATTGCCGCATTGGCCGTCGCTTTGAAGCAGGCAGAGACCCCTGAGTTCAAGGAATACCAGAAGAGCATCGTTGATAATGCTGCTGCATTTGCTGAATCGCTCAAGAAGAGAGGATTCGAGATGGTTACCGGTGGTACCAACACGCATTTGATTCTTATTGACTTGAGAAACAAGAACATCGATGGTGCTAGAGTTCAGGCTATTTTGGAGAGAGTGAATATTGCTGCCAACAAGAACACCATCCCAACCGATAAGTCTGCCATGTTCCCAGCCGGTCTCAGAGTTGGAACTCCTGCTATGACCACAAGAGGATTCAATGCTCCAGAGTTCGACAAGGTTGCAGAGTTTATTGATAAGGCTGTTCAGATTTCCGTTTCTTTAGAGGCAAAGGAGCAGGGAACAAAGAAGATGGAGAAACTTGCCAGCTTTGAAAAGCTAGCTGACGCTGATCCTAGAGTGAAGGCTCTTGACAAGGAGGTTGTTGAATTTGTTTCCAAGTATCCTGTTCCAGGCGATAAGGCTTGAGGAAACCATGTTGTAGTGTTTACATTTAGATTTCTATTAATATGGTGCAATAATTTTTATTATATCTCGATTTTGGTATTTAATTGTAGTATTGCTCAGTACGATTTGTTTGGGAATTGATATTACCGTATTAAATTTGAGGGGATGGAGAAATATTACACATACAGATATGGATGCAATTTTTTATTATGAAACTACAGGAAATCCTGATCACAGGGAAAATGCCTCATACAGAAATCTGTTGAAAGCTGATAATTTCAAATTTCATCAAAATGAATATTATGTCTTGTATTCTACTGTAGCAAAAGCTCTTTTGTTAGTCTGAAGAACTGTATTCATTATGTTCGGTTTCCCCTTAATTCTTCTAGTTATTTCCAATGAGACGAAGCCATTAGGCGCCGCGCGAAAACTAAGGTAAGGTAAACAGTGAGATCCAAAAAGTAAACATATTTTCAAGCCATTTTTTTTTTTTGATTTGGTACTTCTCTACTACTTTTCATGATTCAGCAAGGTGATATATATCTCTATTTCTACGGCATAATCTCAAGCTTGGCAACCTTGGCATCAACTAGTATTTTTTGAAAATTGCATTAATCACATATGGAACGTCAAGAAAGCCTTCGCTCATTGGAAACAGAGCTACAACAGCTGGTAAGCGTATCCAAGACTAACTTGCCATCTACTTCCACACAACTTGAAACCATATCACGAATTAAGTCCATTACAACATTTCTTGTTAATAGCTCACCTGGTGTTTTAGCTGATGATTCTGTTTTCAATATTATCACGCTTTGTGATGATATTCTTCTATGCTTTAAGAATGAGTATTCGCGATCGGTAAAGATATTAATGAACTTACTAGAGGTATTATCTACAAAGGGCCCTTCTCAAATTGTAAGAAAGTGCCTTCGCACGATACACAGCATGCTAGTTAGTTTATGTCAAGGAAATCAGATACATGACACCACAAAGTCGTTACATTTATTTGATGGCTTGAAATACAGTGATACCGCATTCAAAAATGATACCGAGCATGTGATTATACGGTATTTTTCAGTGTCTCTTTCCTTTATATCGAAGCATCCGGATCACTTCACTACAGCTGAAGTAATGCGGTTCACAAAAGCTGATACTCCATTCTTTTGTTGGTTATATATGACTCCAAAAGAAACATCTCAGCCATATATGAAACATATCAGTTATGCATTTAAAGCATTGTCCAAGTCCGCAAAAACAGAAACCCAGACTCTCCGATATCTTATACGTTACTTCGTCTGCCTGGTGATAGAAGCAGAAAATGTTGAAATGTTGAAGAATACAATAATAAGCGATATTCAGGAAAAGACACAACATTTGAGTTCCTACGAAATGAATACTATAAGAGATGACGTTTATTTGGTGATAAAGGCTTTTCATATGGATGGACCACGCTCACAGCAGATAGAAGTTCTTAGAAATGCGTTTCATATCCACCAACCTTTATCAGAATTCAAAATTGATAATCTCACAGACTTACCCAAGCTTCTTGACAACCTTCAATTGTCCGACTATGCAACTCTTTCAAGATTCCTCAATGATCACACAGATGAAGAATTGTTGGAAAGCTTTTTGTTCAGAAAAGGACTTTATAAAGTTCTCAAGTCAGTCGATATGTCTCAAAATTCATCCCAGGTTTTGGTTATCTCAATTCTTGCGTACATAGAACGTGTGTCCTCAAAAAGGAGTTGTATTTCAATTACGGGAGTACTTCACATACTGGATTACATTACAATACGTATTAAGGATATGAGCCCAGATGGAAATGAACCCTTCCTAAATTCGTGCCTCCAACATTTACTCCATATATTTGAAAAACGACAACAAGTGAAGCGGATGAAAAATTTGAGTAGTTTATATTACAATTTTGCCACAACATTATATCATGAGCATCGACAAACTTGTGTCAGCTTCTGGAATAATTCTCTTGAAATAGAAACTGATTTGAAGAACCATCATCACCAATATAATGATCATCTACTGAAAAAATCCGTTAGAATATGCAATTTTTTAATTGAGCTGGCCAAATTTGATGAAGCATCTAAAGTTTTATCTGCCTGCTTTTCTGATCAATCGTATAATGCAGAACTATCGATCAACGATCTTTTTGCATGTCTAAAGGGGAAAAATGGGAATTTCATGAAATTGGCATGCAAGTTGATTCTGAAATCACAGAATGTCAAATTTCTCTGGGCTTTGTCCAAAAATCAAAGTTTGATCACATGCGTGTCCCTTGAGGTTTGCACTATGCTAACACAAATGTTGGAAGCAAAAGCCCAGCCTTTGATCACAAAGATCATTTTGATGCTGAAAGTTAATCTTACGGATATCGGCCTTTTTCTGTTGTTTATTTCAAAGATTTCTTTCATAATAAAGTTTAGCATTACTTTTAAGTCAATAGGAAACCTGAAAATTTTAAAAGAGTCTGCAGCTTATGACTTGCGAGGAGTGATCAAGGCACATTTGTACTTACTTCAAGCATACTCCTCTCCAAGAAACATGGAAAAGTTACTTTTCAATGCCTATCGATGTATTACTACTAGAGAATACAAAGCTGACTACACACCATGCGATTATGAGGTAGACGTTTTGGCTACGGTTTCTAGAGTATTTCAGTATCACAATCTCATGAAGTTTATGATAGCACCCCTTGAGAATTCTCTCAAGGAATGTACATTTACAAAATCGCAGCGTCAGAAAGTGTTATTTGAGCTTTCAAGTTGCTATAATCGCTTGGGATTAAAAAAGCACGCATCATCACTAGATATTAAGCCAGGATGTGATGCAAGTTCAAAAATTATGTGGGCACTACATAACTGCATGCTTATTGAAATTGATAGCCATGTTTTCATGCCACAAGATATGATTAAGAAATCGTATAATAAACTAATGAGTGCGATAGTCAATGATAATGACTTCACTTTTAAAGGGAAAAGGGACAGCTCTCTCATAATTGATCTAATTTTTCTTTTGGCTCGGGTATCCCATCTGCATGCTTTATTATCTATGAATTTTGGTCACCCTTCCGCTTCAGTGTTATCATTTAAGAGAAGTATACGGATTCTCCAATCTGTATTGAAAAACTTTCTGTTGCCAAACTCTTCACTGTCATTGACTTTAAATGAGAAGATGTTAACAACATGTGAATACTCTATGAGGTCTGTTGAAGGCTACAATTCACTGTTGAATTGTTTGTTTCATTATGGACTAGGAAAAGAAATTGATTACTTTATAAAGGAATACTGGTCATTTGTTGAAACTCAGCCATCAAAATATGTTCACTGTTCTTGCCTGATTGATTCTGCATTATTCGAAGCATTAAGAGGACGTTACAAGGAGGCTGCGGATTGCCTATCTGCTGGCACATCTGAGTATAAAACTTTGACATTCGTTGGAGAAAATCAATTGCATATTTTGGCAGTTCAGCAGATGGTATATCATCAGTCGCAAAACTCAGATGATTTTACAAACGCTGCTGAACGTTATGATTCGATAATGGATAACTTATTAACATTTAAAGAGCATCCTCTTAATTCATGTGATGACTCTGAGCATAGAGATGAGCACCTTTATATACAGGATCAGGAATATTTGCGTTCGGAATGGTCTCGCTGTCAAAGAATAAGATCACTTGATAACATGGTGGTGATGAATCTGCACGCCATAATGAGTAACGACACGATAACAAAAAGTCAGTACGAATTACAAAAGATCAATGAAGAGATTCAAAAGAAGATCGGTTCTCAAACGTTGGAATTTCTAATTTCATACCCACTTTACTGTTCTACCGAAAATCAAGCTTCATTATCTTCATACGCGAGTTCATTTAACAAACGTATACTTGCTATGAATTCTTTTCAAATTTGTTCACAAATGTCAAGCAGGGAGAGGAAAAGCATGATGGAAACATTAACAACAGTTTTCAATTGCTTGATACCATTTCAAAAAGAGGCTGATCTCCACGCTATTTATCAATTTCTAAGTATTTCCTATGATCAAAATAGGTTTGAACCTTTTATTATTGAAAAAGAACTTGCTTGTCAAATTGAGGATCCAAAGACGGTACTACCTCCAAGATTGATGGATACCAACTTCGATATAAAGCTTTTATCGAATAGTCGGAAACTTTGTGATCTTCTCCCTCAGAATTGGGCAGTAATCTCCATTGACACACATAATACCAAGGATTTCTTAACTTTAACAAAGTATCTGGCCGGCGGCTCGTCTCCTATAATGGTGAATATTCCTTTGACTAAAGCAGAAAACGGATCAAGAAATATGTTTTCGGTAAAGTTCGCAATACATGAATTTGAGGACATCATCCAGAAAAGCGATGCCACTACTAGTTATAGAGTTACGTCTTCAATAAAGACTAAGCAGGATAGAGTTGCTTGGTGGACGGCAAGAAGGTCTCTAGATAATGACTTGGAAAATCTCTTGATGAGGATTGAGACTGTCTGGTTTGGTGGTCTTTCCTCATTATTTGGTGATTTCATCTTTGATGTGAAGATTTTGAAAGCATTCAAGAGTAGTTTTGTCAGTATAATTGCTGATAATCTTACTAAAGCCGGTTCTGAACACACCGTCATTGAAAAACTCCGGAGTATTGGTCCCGAACTGTTCTCTCTATTCTTACAATTAGCAATGAATCCCTCTGACAACTATATGGAGGACTTACTATTTTACTTTTTGGATGCAATTACTGGACTTGGGAGAGAATTTGATTACCGTCGATTAGACATGGATTCTCTGTATACAGATATTATTGCACTTTGCAATAAAACAATTAGTGATATCGATTGTGAATCATTGAGACATATTGAACATACGGTTCTTGTACTTTCGGACGGTTGCGTTAAATTACCATGGGAATCAATTCCATCTTTACGAGGAAAGTCTGTGTCTAGAATGCCGAGTATTACTCAACTTGTTGAATATCTAAAGAATTTTGGCACCTTGATTTCTGAAGGTGTTAGCGCAGATAACGGTTATTACATTTTGAATCCAGGTGGTGATTTGGTCAAGACTGAATCCAGATTCAAAGAGAAATTTGAAGTTATGTCTGGGTGGTCTGGAATTACAGGAAAACGGCCATCAGAAGAAACAATACTGAATGCCCTAAGTAAGAAGGAGCTTTACTTTTATGCTGGTCATGGCGGAGGAGAGCAATATATTAGATCAAAATCTATTCAAAAATTCGAGAAACTTCCCCCATGTTTGCTTCTTGGCTGTTCATCGGGAAGTCTTCATGTGTCAGGTATATGTCATTCCTACGGTACTGTGTACAACTACATTATCGGGAAAAGTCCCATGATATTGGCAAATCTCTGGGATGTCACAGATAAAGATATCGACCGGTTTACGCTCAATACTCTGGAAAAATGGGGGCTTTTTGTCGATTATGATTCGATTGACATCGTCGATTCGCTGGATAATTTCGAGAATGATAACAATCACACGCTTTGTGAATGCGTCGCCAAAAGCAGAAACTCGTGCAAGTTGAAGTATTTAAACGGGGCGGCCCCAGTTGTGTACGGACTTCCACTTAAATTGAAGTTGAATAGTTGATAAGTCATAGTTAATGATATTAATAAATAGTATAATGAGAAAAGTGCTTAAGTCATAGGCTTTTGCTGTTTAATGTGATCTTTATCTGTCTTCAGCTGTCTTTGAATAATGCAAACTTGTATATTGCTAATAGGAGATTGTACGCGTCATTGCTTTTTCCAGATGTAACATGAGGTTCTTTTGACGATTCATCAATGAGTTTACGAAGCTTTGCAAAAATGGTTGGATAATCAGCCAGTAACGACTTTACTTTTATGATGGTTTGATTGGAAACCCAGTCAATGTGCATTGATTCATCAGTATCCGTAAAATTCAATACTATGAAGCTGTCTTTATTGCTTGTGAATGTATCATTCTCTGCCAATCCTCCAACTTTTGTATCTACTTCTTGTGCAAATAGTCTTTCCATAACCCGTGTTGTATTTCTAGCCCATCCCACATCCATGTTTTCTGTGATGTACTCATTTGATGAAACTCGAAAAAATATCTTTGGTACTTTACTAATTTCTTCTTTCCCGGAGGCTTTTCCAATATGTTCAAAAAGCTTTTGAGATTTCGGATAATACAATATTGGGTCTTCTTCAGAATGCTTTTTTGTTATTAATGGCCCAAGAAGAAAACGTGATGCCGACTTCAATTGTTGATTTGTCTGAATGTTGTTTTTGTACAACGTCATCGGAATAAGAAAAGATTTTGGAACCACTATACGAGAAAGATATGTCATTCTTGGTGATTCCGCAAAAAGCATACCGTATATACTTTTATTCAAAGGCTTGTAGGTATCTATTTTGTTGCTATGAGGCATTATGCAGTAACGTTTCGACCATTTCTCTGGATGCTTGTAAACAGGACTTTGTTCAATACTAAAAATACTGATGTGACAAGGACGTTTCCCCTTCTTCTTTGAAGCAAGTTCCACCAAATTTTCAAGAAACTCTTTCTTCATTATATCTTCGAACGATTGTATGCTTTTTTTGATTAAATGGCAGCTTCATATGATGCCCAATAAGAATCAACCTATGCGAAAACAGTAGAAGTATAGAACAATAAAGTTCTAAGAAGAACAAAATCTATTGTCTAGGTCGTCGTATAAGAGAAAGAATGACAACTATATAAAGATGAGATATCCTCTTGCGTCTATACTAAATCTCATGTACAAGTTATATTCTATAATAAATATCGAAATACTATACCAATCTGGTAACAGTAACTTTGACAATTTACCACTAAGAATAATACATTTAATACATTTTTCACTTTCTCAACTAACTGACTTTTTTTTTTTTTAAAAATTTTGTATTATGCTGAAAATTGGACCTACCGGTAATGCATCGAGGGTCCCTATAATATATAAGCAAATGTGACCCTATTAACCATACATGTATCTGTTATATTCATTTCATAGCCGGAACAGTTTCAGACATTGTTTTCTCAAACTTATTGATATCAGATAACAACAAAAGGTACTTCTGCTCTCTTTCTTTACTCCTCTTCTTTCTTTGGTTTCGCCTATTCTCAATCTCCTTCTGCTTTAAATCATTAATGTATGACTGTATACCCTTTATTTCATTTTCTAGATTTGATCTCCTTTGTAACAGTTTGTCTTTCTTTTGTAATAATTGGTCTTTCTCACCTGAAACTCTAGCAATTCTGACACCTTCTTTCTCAATAATATTTTCCTTTTCCTTTTTGAATGCAGCTAAATGTCTCCCTTCAGATTCATAGTTCCGTTTTGCATCTAAATATTTCTCTCCAATTTCGGTATGCTTAGCAAAAATCTCCTCCGACTTCTTAGACACGTCAGAAACCTCAATATCTAGTTTAGCGACTGCCTGTCTTAAAGATTCCACCTTCTTGTAGTTTCGGCTTTCATCAATAATATTTGCACGATTATTCAAGTTTTCTATTTCATTCTTCAAAGCAGTAGATCGTTTCCTCCAATCACCTTTTAGCTTTTTTATTTTTGCCTTTTCACGATCAATAGCATTCTGTGTTGTCACAACAGATTCTTGCAAAGTTGTCAATGGAGTTGAGTGTTTTGATTCGGTCAATGTTCTATTTTGATGGATTGTACCCACTGTAGTAGATGCAAAATGCCTTAGTTCACCATTATCGAGAATCATTATAAAATCGATATCGTACTGTGACAATGGACTTAATCCATTGACAATAACAAGTTCACGATCATAAATTCGGGCCGATGAAACATGTTCCCAAATTATACCATTCACCCGAACAAGTAACTGATCGAGCGTAACATCTCTTAATTCAAACGCAACAACTGTCTCACCTGTATACCAAACAAAAAGTTGGGGAAATCCATTTGGCATTCTTGGCACACCTTCTACCGCCGGATCTGTTGCTACCAATGCATTATGCTGATAATAATCGCCTGAAAAAAGATCTCGACTTCCGAACATCGTTCGAGCGGTATTCAAAAAGGTCCATAATGGCTGTTGATTCTTTCCGCTTAATGACTTGAGCTTTTTCTCAACATACTTACCCTTTTGAGATGCAGATTGTGGTGAACTGTTGGTCAAAGATGGCATAAGTGAGACTCTACAATAATTTTCAAAATTCTGGGCAACAACTAATCCTGGGGATGAAACATCATCCATGATAAGTCTTTGTTTGTCAAGTGGGAAAGATGCTGGTGTTTTTGCCTTTTGTGTCCTCCCCACCGGTTCATTTGTATCTAAATCAGAAAAATCCTCATTTGCACTGTTATTCTCTGTGGATTGTTCAAATTCCAAGTTTGAAGATTCAGTAAGGGGCTCATCCACCTCACCATTGACGATCAAAGACGGTAAGATAGATTTTGAAATCTCATCCGGAACCTCAATTGCCAATGGATTTTGATTTGGCGTGTCTGTACTCTTTAATGATGCTGAAGACGGTATTCCGAGCTTGTGGGACAAAAATGCTCCTCTCGATAAATTATTACGATGTAAAGGTGCCTTCGAAGTAATATCTGATCTAGGATTGTTGCGTATGTGTCTTCTTCTTGGTAGAGCAGCCGTCGAAAAATTATCCAGGGATTTGGAAATGCTGTTGAAAAAAACTAGCCTTTGGAAAAAAGGATTTAGGCGGCTCATTGTTATGTAGATAGCCAAAATTGAGTATATTAGTTCAACAGTGAATTCTATAGCAAATGCCACAGTTGTTGCCCCGCTAAATCCTGAGAGGGATAGTCTATACGCCAGAAGCTTCATTGGACTTCGCCTGGAGGTTATGTAATTAGAAACTAGCATGTCCGAAAGCGTAAATTGGTCACGAGCTTTCGGAATCGAAATTGGTGTAAGTCTGGATCCGGCATGTGTTGAAACGGTGATACTTAATGGTGATGTTCCCTCCTCAAAATATGAAGTGGCAAGTTGAATGATCTTCTCTAATCCTAGCAACAATGCACTTGAGCCAACGGCATCTAATGAGTGACGATGCCTCGTAGATGTCAATCTAGAAGCAAGACATGCTTTGGAAAAAAGTTTGGTGTAGTCAAGAATCTTCGGATTGATCAAAAGAATTACAAACACAACCATCGAGTTGATAACTATCCAATATATCATCACTGCAACAATCCTCCCAGTTCCAACTTTGTGTGTTTGTTCCGAGTCATTTCGAAGGCCCTTCAAGTTATGCTTGAAAAAAAGTGATATGGTTGACTCGAAGAACTCAGGTTTGCCCAATAATATGTCAAATAATAGCATGGGAATGCTTAACCAGTTTGGAAGAATCATTAATATAGTTAGCATGGCAAAAGTGTCGAGAAATGGATATGGCTTGATACTGCCGGATGCTGAAGCCGAATTTGCTAAAGCAGTACCCCCAGCTTGTGCCCCATTAGAAGTCTGCTCCGATCCTGATCGAAGAGCTTCTTTATTTCCGTTCATCTATTTCCAAACTTGGCTTAAATGCTAATATCCTGTAATGAATTGCTAAAGCTTTAATGATAAATATGCTGATAGCTATTATTGTATGCTTAAATGCGATGCTACACCTCATCAGTGCTCAGGTGCTTTTCTAATTTTTACCTTGATTATTTTTTTTACCCCTTATAGTCTTGGATTTTACTATTGTTCGCTTTCCCGGGATTACCGTCTGTGTATTTTTTTCATCCTCCGGTATTCTCATTAAATCTTGAAGAAAAAAAAACAAGATAAACCCAGCTAACTAACCAATTTACTTTCGAAAAAGTACAGTCAGTCTTTGAAAAATAAAGATTCAAGAATTATGTACTGATTCTTAATAATGAAATTTGTGATAGATCACTTCACTAAAGTTGTCATCGGCACTTGGAATTAGTGATTTCAAATAGTTATCCAACAAATTCGCCCGCAGGTTATTTTTCACACTTTTTCATTTTGTTGAAATAGTCAGTCGATCGACGTTATTATCCAATTAATCTCATTAAATGAAATATTTCCAATTCAAGCCCGTGCCACTTTAGCAAGACACAATTTGATCCTCTTCTAATTTTCTTTTCTTTATACGTTAAGAATGTGTGCAATTAACACTAAATAAAATACATTTGTGTATTGTTGGCAAGCCAGACCAAAAATAATTGAAATGGAAAAGGAAACGTTGAAATCAATTAAATTTACTGATCACCCAGTTAGCCTAGAGATCTTGAATCAATTGTTAATTCCCCATGAAACTCAGTACATGAAAATTGATTCCATGGTCCCAGGACCCGGATCCAGTTTTTCTGCGTTTGAAGCAATAAAAGGGATGTATACTAGAGGTGCGCCTGCCATTATGCTTGTGGGATGTTTCTCTGTTGTTGTTGAATTGTATAGAGTTATCCTAAATCACGAGTCCGAGGTGATGGGTTACGACATAGATGATATATCATTGTTTAAGTCACATCTCTTATCGCAGATAGATACATTGGTTAGCTCGAGACCAACAGCAGTCAATCTCTCTAATGCTTGTAATGAAATCAGGGAGGTGATCAAGTCTTTTAAAGGTTCTAACTTGAAAGATCTCTATAACGAAATCCTTGGTTTCGCACGTTCTCTTTATGAATCGGATTTAAGATCTAACATGCAAATAGGCAGTCATGGAAAAAGATATATTTATGACGAATTGCTGAAGGAGAACTTTTCAGGTGACTTTGCTGTTATGACCATCTGTAATACAGGCTCTCTCGCAACTTCAGGATATGGAACAGCTCTAGGGATTATCCGAGCTCTTTATCATGGTGAAAACGAACAATTGCATCTGCCCTTTAAAATGAGTCATGTTTACAGCTTGGAAACGAGGCCGTATAACCAGGGTTCGCGTTTAACTGCCTATGAGCTCAAACATGATGGCATACCGTTTACTTTAATTTCGGATAGTATGGCCAGCTTTTTAATTGAGAGCTTGGCGGGTAGTTCGAAAGACCGCAAAGCAGGTTTGGATGACTGTCCTGTGAAGTTCATAATAGTGGGTGCTGACAGAATCGCCAAAAATGGTGATTTTGCCAACAAGATCGGAACTTTCCAACTAGCACTAATTGCCTCTCTCTACCCTTCGGTGAAATTCATAGTTGCCGCACCAACCACTACAATTGATCGAAATATTTGTTGTGGTGCCGATATAAAGGTTGAGTTGCGTAAAATGGAGGAATTTGCAGAAGTTAAAGGTGCAGAAGTGAGAATGAATGGTACTGTGGTGAAAGATCCAGAAGATGGCCATGTTATTTTAAAGACAGTGAGGGTAGCTCCATCTGGCATTGATATCTGGAATCCTTCATTTGATGTGACACCTCACCGGCTTGTTGATGCAATCGTTACAGAGGATTGCGTTTACACAAAAAGTAGCGAAGGAGTCTTCTCCCTATAATTTGAGTATGGGAGGAATAAATGGTAGCTTTTCTTCCGTCCGCAGTATTTCCACCACTAACCTTAACTGAGCATAGCAAGTTAAATGGACAAAAAGCAGTACAAATATGATTATAGAGACGAAATAAAATAAAATAACAAAAAAGTGAGTATATTGTATTTTAAACAAAAATGAAAATAAAAAAAATGAAAAAGCACATACAAACTCCACCTTAAGCATATTCAAATCCCCTAAAAGCCAGCATTTGAAAATCCTCCATTTCCAAATCCTGCTCCAGTAGGAGTATAGCCAATCTGGTTTGGACCAGTTGGGATTCCCGTACCATTTGTAATCATCAATCTTTGAGGGGCTGTGGAATCATCCTCCCCATCTTTGGAACTCTCTCTTGCCTTGAAGTCTTTGTACAATTCTGTAATCTTAAGCTGGTTCTCTCTAGCGATGGAAATCTCGTATGGTTTGACGAAATCAGACAAATTGTTCAACCACGAAAGCTCTAAAACCTTGTCGTAGTCGATCAATGAGTAGCACGAGTACAGTAATGCAACCATGGCCTCTCTATTTCCGGTATCCACAAAGTATTCAAACAAGTCGGTTGCAATCTTTGAGCTCTTTGATAGTGCGGCGGTTTCAATAGCATCTGCCCATAGCTTATCTGTTTTAAGCAAAGAGATGGCCTTGTTCCACTTCTTGTTCTTTCTATAGATAACGGCGGCAATCTCCCTGAAGAAAATAAGATCGTGCTTTTCCAAGCGCTCTGCTAAACCAAGCTGATCAAATTTATCGTGTGCCTCAATGACAGACCGTAGCGACTTGTAATCATGTTCCTCGATGAGCAAGTCGTGGTATGCCTGGTTGACAACCGAGTTGTTCTTCTCTGACACGGAAATGAGGAATGGCTTGATTAATGGCAAGTTGTCGGACTTCTGGAATATACGAACAACACGAGGAAGGTCCAATCTTGGGATAAGAACTGCAAGCAAGTCATTCAAAAGGGCTGGGTGCATGTTGGTGTAAAAGTTGATGGCTTTGTAGTATATTTCAAGATTTGAAACTTTAACAACAACCTCCTTGAATGAAGAATGGTCAAAGGCAGATTCAGAATGGTCCATCATTGTCAATGAAGCATTATCCCATTCATCATAGTGCTTGTATAAGAATACAAGTTCTGTCCAGAGATGAGCATCTTGACAAGCACGGATGACCTTTGGCATGTTGATTCTGGACCAGAATAGCTTCAAATGGTCCATGGTCTTCTCTGGTTGATACTTGGTGTAAAGTATAGCAAGCTCCGTAAACATTCCCATGTGTGCTCTCTCAAGAGCCAGACCATTCTCAAACAACGAGATCAACTGACTGAAGTAGCCGTTATACTCGTATTGGGCAACTAACTCGTCCAACTCTTCAGCGTGCACAACCAAATTCAGACCACAGATTTGTGCTAAACGGAATTCACCGTTTTCAAGACAAGCCTGGTTCACCTGCTTCCAGACACTAACATTGGAGGCCTTTCTTGCACAGTCAACCGCCTCCTGGTAGTCCTTGAGATAAACCAACGTGGATGCAAGTTTGGAGTAGTTTGAAATGCTGGAATAAACAATTTTGGCAGCATCGTAGTTTTCGGCCTCGTAAAGCTTATCACCGATTGATTCCAAGTCTGCAACGTTCGATAGCTGCAAGAACTTCTCCATCTCGCTGAGCTTTCCAAGTGTGGCATATGCATTCACAAGTGCACCATCAACGACAGGCTCTTGAAGAGTCTTTCTTGCCATCAAAAGATATGGAATGAGTTCTTCCTCCTTTCCGGCATGCTCAGAAATCTCGATGACCTGCTCAAAGTTGCTTGGATCCTCAGCCTTCATGTATGAATCGATGGCCTCTGGAATTCTCAATCCGTTGAGTTGTGCAGCACCAAGCTGTGACCACAATTCTTTCTGATCGAGCTTCTCAGCATAGTCATAAGCCCGGTCCAAGGACATTACGTCCTCAGTAAGAACCTTCATGGCATCAGAATACTTCTCAAACTTGTCGTAAATTGCAAATGCCTCCTCGTACAGCTTATTCTCAATACAGACTGGGGCAACTTCTTCAGGATCGTAGGCATCAATCCGCTCAATGTATCCCATAACCTTGGATGGATCGACCTTAATGGCAGTCAAAATCATAAGAGCCTGTAATGATGGGTTGTCGTTGAAAGGTGAAGACTCTAGAATGATCTTCTCGAGCAAATTCACCAACTGCCCAGTCAAGCCATTATCCATAAACGATTTCACGGCTATCAACACAGGTTGAGGATCCTCGATCTCCGGAATGGCCGTGCCTATGACCTGATCAATAAGCTGTTGTCTGTTTGTGTTCTCATCCGACAAAACGGTATTCCAAAGCTCTGGATCCGACCTCTTTAAAACATATCTGGCCTGATACTTGTACATGGCATTCTCGTTTGTGATCTTAACCAACTCGGCATCGTTCTGACCCTTGTCGTAGGCAATGTATGCCAAGTATGGATCTCTTTTCTCGCAGTACTTACCAACCTCCAACGTGTTGTACTGGTCGTTCTCCTTCAAAAATTTCTCTGGGTTGTTGTTCGAGTCGATGTATATCTTGGCAAGAGTGTCATAAATGGCATTGTCGGTGACGCCGCTCTGTAATGAGGCCTCCAAAAATGGAAGAAGAATCTTTAGTCTGTTCCTCTTCTCAACTTCATTGCATAGTTCGCCGATCGGAACCTTTCCAACAACCGACTGTAGCAGCGACTTGATGACTTGCTCATCACAGTCAACGTCTAGCAAAGCGGCAACGACCTGAGGAGTCTTTGCTGGATTCACCTGCTGGACGTAAACCTCGATGAATTTGAAGAACTTGTTCTTGTAAAGATACAAGATCAAGTCGTGGACGAAGTCGAACCTGTCGCAAACTATGATCAAAGGAAGCTGGTCATCCAATTTGGCCTCCTTCAAAAAGTTCTTCACCTTTTCACCGTTGTACACGTTGTTCCCTCTCACAACACGCTCAATTTCCTTCACCTGGCCCATCTTGGCAGCACATTGAATGTACTTCAAGACAACATCTGCATCCTGGCTGGTGTTCACGATTGAGCCCAAGAAATAGTACAGGCCGTCGACACAGTTGAAGTCCTCGAATATCTTGATCAACTTGGATGCCCCAATCAAGTCAGAGTACTTCGTGGCGACCTGAATGGCCACCTGCATGTTTTTGGTCTTGTCGGCAGAGAGCATTTCACGCAAGCACGAAACACTCTGGTCAACATTAAGCTTACCGAAGTAGCTGACGACCCAATCTGGAGGAATCTCTGAAGCATGCTGCGAAACAACACGTTTGATGTCCTTAGTGTCATCGTATAAGTCCAATGCACGTTGGTATAGGGCAGCCTGCTCGGAAAGCTTGGCAATGGTTGGACGGTCAAAGTGGGAGAAGATGTTGTTTCCCAAAATGGCATCTGCAACCTGGGGTGCATTGAGCAAGTTGACCTGGAGAAGTCTGGTCTGCAAATCTCCCTGGGCCGGCTTATCGTCCTTCAATGCATCGAGCAAGAAGGCAGTTCCCTGCTGAATGTAGTTCTGCGAGAAGAAGATGTCGGCCGTTTTCTCGATGTCCATATCGGGCTCGGCAGACAAAAGCTGCGTGGCGATCTCGGCAGCCTTGTCCGGGTTCACACGCAAGATGCTCTGGATCAAAGTCGTATAGTTTGGATGGTAATCGACCTTCTGGCAGAAAGGCAAGATCTTGTCCGTTTGGCCCAACTCGGCGAGGCAATCAACAACTTTTGCCGGTGTGTTAGACTTGTAGTAGACGGCCAAAGCAATCGGCGTGTTCTTAGGCTTGATGATGTCACCGATCTCCTCGGAGCATGTAAGTTTGTCTTCCTTCAAGTACTTCTCCAAGGTCTCTATTCTGTTCTGCATAACCAAGGGCCTGACCAACTCAAGAGACTCGTACTGGTTCAACGAGCCGCGGTCTAGCAAGTAGACCAAGTATTGAAGAATTGGTGCTGGCTGGCCTGGGGCGGTAGGTAGAGCCTTTAATCTGTTGATGGTTTCCGGAGTTCTCATCTGGGCAGACGAGGCAGCAATCTTAACGGCAGCCTGGTAGTCACCGGAGGAAAGTGACTGGTTGAACTGCTGGCTGAAGAGCGCCTCTGCACCGGGAAGACCACTTCTTGATGCCAAGCTCAAGGCAAGATCAACGTCTGCCAAGTTGTTCAGGATGTATGGGATAACTCGATCTGTGGCAATCTCAACGGCCAACACGGCACCTGCTCTGTTGACTGTGATGACACCTTTGTTGTCGTCGAACTTTGCAGCAGTGAAGATCGGATCGGAGGAAATCCTGTTGAGGAAGATCTTCTTTCCACTTTCAAGGTCATAGACGTGGATGAAGCCGTACTTGGTTAGAATGTACACGACACCGTAGAAGTCAGAGATCTGGATCGAAATAGGGAAGTCGTTGGCGATCTCAGCGGGGAAAAACACCTCAACGGTCTTTTTCTGGAAGGCTGGTGCACCAGGTTGATGCTCAATCTCTAGCAGATGGAGATTTCCGCCCGTTGGGGTCCTGGAGGCACACGCAAATACCTGTGTGTCCACAGAGGCACCCTGCTGGCGGACTTTTCCGAAGCAGCAAACGTGTCCCTGGATCGGCTGAGAGATGTTTCTTGCCTTGGAAAAAAGCTGAATGTGGCCAATGATAGCGTTATTTTCCTGGGCAACACCGCATAGGGCGAACCATGAGGACTCAAAGTTCGTCACCATCTGCGTCAACTGGCAGTTTGCCAACGAAACATGCCGTGATGTTAACTCTACTGGGCCGTTACTCGTACCATCCATCACGTTCCAAGTGTAGATTTTCTGGGCACTCACCAGTCCGATCTCGTTGTCGTTGAGCCACTGCCAAAATACGATTGGCTCGTGCATGATATTGGATTTTAATCTTTTCTTGGTCGAAAGATCGAACACCTGTAGAGCAGTACCTTTGGCACGCAAAGCAATAATGAACTGTGATGGGTTCATGATAACCGAGTCGGCACTCATGTTCTTCCTCGTGAGACTGTTGTTGTTCTTTAAATCAACCATTGCAACGGTATTTTTCCCGTTTGCCGTCTCTCTGCAGCAGACATAGTGATCTGACTGCAAAGTTGTTGACAAAAAGTTAAAAGACGCAGGGTTCACACCCAGCGACTGCAATTGGCATACGTCAATAAGATCAATTGGAGGGCTTTCAGACATGTTGTTTGACCCGAAGCGTCCGCCAAGTATCTAGATTTGTATTTAGTCGATGGTGTAAAAATGGGGATCAAAAGTGCAAACACTATATGCCCAGTTACACACTATAAGTTTACACTTGTATACAACTGAGCCAAGTAGAAAAATAAAAATAAAAAATGAAAGGGCGGGGAGGGGAAAAAACACAAGAAATGGATTCTGAGTTAAGCAACCAAAAGTCAATCGAATCCACGGGTGTGTTCTCAGTTGTCGGTGGGAAATCTGAAAATCTCGGTTTTTTCTCCTCTCGGCAAGTTGGAAGAGGATAAGAAAAGAAAAAAAAAAATTTCAATTAAATAAATAATTTGCAGTGTGCGGATGTGCTTCGCTTCTATCGACTTGGGTTTTGGTCGATTGACCTTCTGCTAGCATTCACTACATCCAGGCTTAGCCACACAAAAAAAGAACAGAACTAACGGCCTTGCAGTGCATTCCGGACATTTCAATCGTCACAAATATTCAAAGAGCAGTCTGCAATTACAAAACTCATATACATGTGCAGTTTGTGGTAATAGGGACGTAAACTGTGAAGCTTAACAGTGTTAGTAACCCAAATGCTATATTTATTTCCTGAGATGGTACATTTCTCTACTTAGATGGTACATCTCTTTGTTAGAGCGCCGAAAGATACATCCAAATGCAACTGGCAACCTGCATTCATTCGGTTTACGACACTTTTCCGAAATACTTCAGCCGGACACACAGCCTCTCGAATGATATCTCTTTGAAACGCATGAAAAAAAAAAATAAAAATAAAAATAAAAATAAAAATAAAAATAAAAACACGACTACAGGAATGTGAGAATTTTTCCCAATCGGGCAAGAATGTGCCCCTGCACCTGCCCGAACAATAGACTAATTGTGAGACATAATAATAGGAAAAATCCGAAACATTGCGAACTCTACGAGCCAGAAACGCGGTCAAAAAACTTTTCACTACGTGTCCGAGAACTAGCCAGTAAAATGGTCGATGATAAAAAGTTTTCCCATGCTAATTAATTAATTAAAAATAAAAAAATAGGAGAAATTACCTAAACACAGATATATGTCACGGGTTCAAAGGGACCAAACGTTATAAGATTTTTGACAGAACCATGGCCACACTAACTTGAAAGGTAAACCTATGATGCCTGAAGAGAAGTCGTGATGCTTAAAGAAGTTGGAATGCCAAAAAAAAAGTTTATCAAAAAATAGATCTTTAGAATCTACTCAATGCATTTATTTAACACTCAACCAAGTTAGCAACCTCCAACTTAACGGCATGGCATTGGGCTCCAATGGACTCGTCGTACAAGTTGTAGAAGGTTCCAGACAAGCACTGGTAGAAAGTAGTGCTGTTACCGAGAGCCAAGTATCCATCTGGAGAGACAGACCATCCGGCAGCGTAGATGGCACCAGCCTGAGGTGGTGGGCCGTCAAATTGGAACTGGCGGTTGGCAACAATGGAACCGATTCTTCCATGAGAATCCTTCAAAATACCATCCTCCAAAGTCATGGCCAAAGAGTCGCTGGTTCTGCAAGATTGAAGATCAACACCGCTCTCTGCAGAAGTAGTGCTTGTAGCCTGGACCTGACCATCACTGACCTGGGAGGCACCGCTGACAGTTGAGGCAGTGGAAGCCTGGACCTGGCCATCGCTGATTTGAGAAGCAGCAGTAGCCTTGGACTTGGTAGAAGTGGTAGCCTGAATTTGACCATCACCAATCTGCGAAACGACAGCAGCAGTGGTCTTAGATTTGGTGGCAGTGGTGGCCTGAATCTGTCCGTCATTGATTTGCGAAACAACCTCAGCAGTAGTCTTGGCCTTGGTAGCAGTGGTAGCCTGGATCTGACCATCGGTTATCTGAGAGACAACCTGGGCAGAGGTAGCCTTGACTGAAGTGGTGGTTGCAGTAGTAGCCTGGATTTGACCATCACCAATCTGAGAGGCAACATCTCTGCGGACCTTCTTGGCAGAAGATGAAGAGGTGGAAACTGGATCGACAACAATACCAAAGGTAGATGGGTAATCGGTGAGACCTCCCTTCAATGTAGCAGATGGTGTAAGAGTAGTGTATGGCTCAGTTGGAACATAAGCAGCGAGTGCACCGCTGGCAAGAGCAACGGCGACAGAAAGTTTCAAGAACTGCATCGTTAACTTCAGACAAAATTGTTCAGTGAGCAATAGAAACCGAAAAGCCACAAAGATTTATCGATACAAGAGGAAGAAGAAGAGATATTTTAGATTCAAATGGGGTGTACGATGTAAGGCAAAAACAAAATGCGAATTTCAAGGTAAAACGCATCATATTTATAATAATAAGTCCGATATGGATGAATTTGGGGCTTGCCAGAAATATATGATCGATCATGAAAAATGAATGCCAAATCACGGTTCTGCCACCGTGCTAAAATAAGAAGCTAGTACTTAAAGGGGTAGCTCTGAATCCGAGCACACTTTGCTCATCAGTGGGAAACTACTATTTTTGTTTTTCGTTTTTTTCCAACCATCCTCGACATTTTTTTGCTATTATTATTTTTTTGGTATTTTTTTCTCTTTCTGATTTGTCTCCCAGTTTGTTTCATCTCCTTTCCCAGCCGGTCAAGTCATTCCGGTGAAGATTGTTCTCTCTGATTTTGCTCCATTTTTAATCAAATAATTTAACCGCCCATCTATTGTCTCACAAAATATCCACCTCTCAGGCATTCCCCTCTACCAACACACCGTCCTAACTCTAGCACCGTTTTCTTTTTTTGGAAACTTAATTGCGTGCATTTCGTGTATACCCTATATTGTGGTTTCGCTCGGGACATACTTACTTTATCATACTCTTCCATGGAGCCTTCAGCCTTTTACATTGCAACTGACCGCCACACACCATTCCATCTCTAATAGTCCTGTAATTGCTTATTGATTACTTCAGGTACCCCATGTCATATCATGCTTTGATTATAGCAACCATGTGCATGGATGATTCTTTCAAAATTACAAATTCCCTTTTTTCATTCTCTCCGCTCTCTTCCGTTGGCCTTCGCTTTCTTCTTTATTTATTAACCATCCGGTTACATTACCTGTAATGTGCATTCCACGCTTTGCCATCATACCAGCACATCCATGCACCCGCCATCGCGAGTATTAGAAAAATTTATATGCTCGTTTCTAGCACTTTTTTTTTTCTCTCTCCAGAATTTTCTCGCCAATATCGTACCTAGGTTGCTCGTTATACCCGTATTATTACATTATTGCCCTATAATTATCCTTCTCTCTTACTTACTAAAAGGGCATCTTATCTTGACGTTCCTCTTTAAAACCAACACGTCGAGTCGACTGTTCTTTTTACCCCCTTTCTTATATGAGCAAATCGCTTTTTACTTTATATTTTATGCACGAGTGCATCGATCTTTCCTGTCTGTATAGTTCGCGTATCCATTCATCGAAGTTTCCGTGAAATTTAACCGCGTGTTTCGATATCTTTTAAGCTGTAGCTTTTCAATAACGATGGCAATAGAATGTTTACTTATCCTGTATGCAAGGCTATTGTGTGGTCCCTGTGATTTCTGTTCTTTCCTAATTTGGCGAAAATGAACAACAGGCTAAACATTTTGATTATGTTTGATTTATTCTTTTTTTCTGAAAGGAGACGCGTAACGCGTGTTCAAAATTTAGCCACGCGTTCATCCGTGAACGAAATAAATTTTTGAAGCCCAAAAAATTTTGCTAGGTAGTCTATCCTAATAGAGTAACGACAGTGTATTGAGTAGTAATCCTTTTCCTAAGTTTGTCCTAGATATATATATATATAGATGTATATTCATTATACGGTGTTATTCTCTTGAATATCATAAAAAGTGTAGTCAATACTGCTAATTTAGAAATTAGTCAAAGAATAAAGGTTCTAGCTGTACTACTTGAATGCACAGTTTGAGAAATGCTTGAGATTAAAGATATACGTTATTTTCATTTAAATCAACTATTCTTTTGCTAAGTATCATTATTTCCTCTTTAGTGTATTCAATTTAAACAAATTCAAGATCAATTAAGATCAAATACATAGCAAAATTAAAAAAAAGCACGGCATTATCGTTCTATTATTACATTAGTGATGGTTTAAATTAAGAATAATTTACGTACTTTCAGCCAATAATATATCTTCAATCACCGAACCCCGTGGTTCGGATAACTGTGTAAACTCTTCGTGCTCAACATTGGCTACAAGTCGAATAAACTCATCAAAATCAGTGCTGGCTACCCGGAGAACCTTTTTTTCTTCAAATGCTTTGGCAATTTGAAGCTGATGATTATCCTGAAGCTTATCATTGACAAGAATCACAAGCTTCTTCTTCATTCTCAAAGAATCAAGAATGGAACCGGTACCAGCGTGTGATATCACAAGGTCTGATTTCGAGGTATACTTTTGCACCAAATCCCTGTCAAATTTGATGCATTTAATTTTTAAAACCGCTTTTTTATATTCTATGGTTAAATTTATCACTCCATCCGAACCGCTTTCGGGACCCTCTTTTGAAGTAAAGACTTTTGCGAGCTTATCGAGGAATGACCTTACCAGAACTTCAGCTTCAGCAGACTTTCCATACTGAACAACATGATCTGTGAATTTCAACTTGAAGAGTTCATTCACGAATCGTGGTGATAATGTATACCGTATGAGTTTGATGAATGTTACTGTGGCTCCAGTTGTCACTAACAGTTGCTTCATTATAGTATTCAATTAATTATATCCAATATATCCCAAGAATTAGAAGAAGTTAACACGTATAATCGCAATCAAGTGGCACTTTTGATTAAAGTGTATCAGAAATGTCAGCTAGGTTGTTTTATTGTAGCGTGTTATTTTCCATAAATGATACTAATCTACCGATGATATCTAATTACTATTTTTTCTGTATTTTTATTTTTACTTTGTAATTTCAAATTTTTCGAAGAGGGGTACATACCATTTTTACTAAACGGCCCTCACTTTTCCCGTAGATTTTCGCAGACTCAACGATTTCCGTTTTTCGTTATCGATGTAATGCTACTTGCCACGCCAAATTTAACTTTCCCGTGAATTTATGTTTTATGAAAGTTGCATCATTGCTCAAGTTTCTTTCACTTTAGTATTTAATAATACTGTATTTGCACATTAACAACTATCAACATATAAGGAGCTGAAGACAAATTATTTCAGCAACAGTGTTCAAAATTATTAAAAAAAATGGCTTTAACTTCCGGGGACGTCAAAGCTTCTTTGAGTGTGGGACATGAGCATAACTTAATAGACTTTTTAATCGTTTATGGCAGGCTAAGCTCAAAAGAGGCTGTCGATCCAAAATTAGAGAATGTCACTTTGAAAGGGATCAAAATATCTTACGGCTCAAAATCGGCTAGAAAAGTTGCGAAGATCAAATTTAATCGGGAGCAGAAGGACTACGAACAGGCAAAGTCTCTTCTTATTTCAATGACAAAGGAGGCATCATCGAAGCGTGGATACAGTTCATATCTTATTAAGGAAATCCCACTTCCTTCAAAACCAATTGAAATCTTGTACTGGATTTTATTCTTTGCCATAACCTATGCCTCATTTACTCCTGCTGAAACTGCTGCCTTTTTTGTCAATTATCTACACATTTCCGTTCCAGCTGCAACCAAAACCGTTTCTGCCTTTAAATGGATCTTGAACTTCCTTTTCGTCACTCATAGTACCGAAACAGCGACCTCATTGAACCCAATACTGTTCAAGTACAGAGTTCCAATTCCTAAAAGGATGCTTGCTTCGGTGTTATGCCTGGTTGAGGGTAAATTCTTTATCAACAGATTCCAAAGGCTTTGCGATTCCGTTGAGCACCAGCAGTAAAGTTACGAATGAATTGTTTTCTTTTTAGTTTAGGGTTCCAATCATATACATTTATATATGCTTTAACAGCGTGTCATTGTGTACGTTTCAACTAAAGGAATGTATAGAGTAGTATTGAACATTCTTTCTCACTCCATCCTTGGTTTCAGTCTTAGACTGCCACCTAAAAAGAGCATTATGCTTTAGTTGGGGCCTTCTGGGAACAGCCTGGCTTTCTTCCTCATCTCCATACTCTTTTCCTTTCAAGTTTTTAGTGTCCCGCACTTTGCTTGCTCTCTTCATAAGCAATTTATTCAATGTATCACGCTTTTCTGCCTCCAACTTCTTGATGCTGAAGTTCTTTCTTTTCCTTGCCTGTTCTGCCCTCCTTAACTGTATCTCTTCCTCTGATAGATTCTTCTTTTTCTGTGGCTCATCCATGAGTGCTAGTAATTCTTTAGACTTTATGTTTTTCAGAGATGCCTCCGGCACCTTCAAGGGCTTTTCTGATGTCTTTCCATAATACTTGTCTCTTTGGCGAGCAGTCATCCTGGATGGATCAGGTTTCCGAATCACTTCCTCACCTTCGGAATACTCATCATCAACATTTGTTGTAGATTCGATCTCCGCATCTTTATCATCAAATGGCTCTTCATCTTCCTCATAATCCTTTGGTTCCGTATAGTTAACCCTTTTGTGCCGCGTTCTCCTTGCTGCCGGCACCATTTCGTCATCAGAAGTGGGTTTTGAACCCGGAGGTGAAGATGTCAACTCATTAAATTGTGTTTTGTGATTCTTATCCAAAAATTTGAAGGATACGGTTAATCCAGTTCCTTCTTCGTGCTTCACAGAGACTCCACCATTGGTACCATTAAAATCTTTATTGTCATCATCGTACTCATCCTCATCCCCAAAGATTTCTCCTATATTCCTTTTTTTAGGCCTCTTCATTCTGCTTCCAGTCTTTTGAAGCGTATTATCTGTTGAATCAGTTAATGCTTCATCCTCTTCATCCTCATCCATTATTGGTGCATTCTCATCTATGCTATCATCAGTATTTCCATTTGGTGGTGATGAGGGTATTCTATTCTTTCGGGTCCGACTCTTTCTTGTGAATGTTCTACTGCTTGTCCTTTCGGATCGCTCATTTTCATCTAAATACTCCTTATCGTCGTTATTTTCAATATAATCTTCGTCATCCTCATAATCAAGATCCTTGTGCCTTCTTGAAGTCATTGAAATAAAGTGTCACACCGTTGTCTGTCTTGTTGAAACCTTAGTATACACTCTAGTTGCTTGGAATCAAAGTATTTTCGTGCAAGAAGCTTGTGTTGAAAATAACTCAACACGGTCTCGATTAAAATATTATGGTGTAAGGTTGTGAATTAGGAAACGAACAACAAGCTATCTACAATGCTGTTCTCCCACCAAAACCCTTGATGGTGTTCAAAGCCTTAAGTGCAATGAATAAATACAGTTACAGTTATGCCGAAGAGTAATATAGACCAGTAAAAAATACAGGACAGGAACAATTTTAAAAAGTACAAAACACACCGTTAAAACTCACTGATGCAAGTGAAAAAAAAGGCTTCAATAAGGTCGATAGCTTCGGCAGTAATTTAAAAAACGGTATTTTAAAAAACGCCAATTCTAAGTTCACACAGAACAAAATTTGGTGTAGGGTATTCATACGCTTATTGAGATACTTTTTGTTCGGGAGGACTTCAGCAAATCGGAATTAGTAGAACAACCAGGTGAAAAAAAAGAAGGAAGAGAAAAAACAAATAAATGCTTCACTTATTATTGACATTTATTTTTTTCCGAAACACCCATCTGGATAAATGCCAGAGTTTTTCCGTTTCAAATCCTGAATACTGTATGAAGGAGAAGGGGTCTATTACAAAAGCTGACAAATAAGAAAAGAGCGCCATATCTACGAGTATTCAAGACATTGCAAATTTGCAAGAACTGTGATAAAATCGATACAATCAGCTTGGATTATAGCCTAAAATTTGAAAGCAATGCCTCTAAAATTGTATGTAGATGATTGGCCAGTATTTTAACTCTGGAGTTATCGAACTCCGAAACACCTGGACAGAACGGATGAGATGATAAACAAAAAAAAATTTTTTTATTCGTTCTATTTTTGTTTGGCTTTTTAAATTCTGGGTGCAATTAATGGTGTAAATTAATGAAAAAGTAGGGAAAACGTTCATCTAGGAAATAGCTAGACCAACTTATTATACGGATGACAAACTTTGATAAAAAAGAAAGGTGTTCCATTGAAATATGATTTACTGTTGTATTTCTAAAAGCGAGAAGCTAGTATATATGAAGCATACACATTGTTGGAAACAGTCCTTCAAGAGAAGAGGGAGGGGGAAAAATACAAGGGGTGGAATAGACGCCAGAACTTCTGCATTCAGACAAAAGGAGAATGAATAGGCTATCCAAGCCTGCTGTAAATATTTAGTAGGCAAGGAAGTGTAGTACGAACAAACAGAAAAGAACAAATTAGAATAAGCATAATTGAATAGAATAAAGAAACATTGCAGGTAAAATTGTACAAGTGACCAAGATACCGACGATTAACAATGCATTGATCAGTCCGAGTATTATTGGCAAGACAATAAGCACAGGTGATAGCGAGAGATGTTTTTGTTCAAAAGGCGGCTCTGGTGCATTATTGCAATAGAGTCGGTGGACGAAAAAAAAAAGTAGAATTGCTTCCTATGATCTTCCAGTCTGGGAAAAATTATATAAATGCAGGAATATTAAATCAGCGTTTTAAATCATTCATTTACTTACTGCAATGTCCGCTTAGTTCACACTGTGAATATATAATTTCAACTCCAAGTTTTTTGCGTTTCACCTAAGCTATTCAAGCATATCTAAACATACATCGGATCCCCGATAGTAGGATAAGCACAAATGATGTTCGGCAGATCCTCGTTAAGGAGTATCTCGGCGTACGGAAAAATATGCTCGCAGAGAGCTTTTATAGGTCCATCATTGCTAGTGGCAAACAGACGGGCCTTTTCAACAATTCACTATCGTCTTCAAGAGCAGGCTGCAACTGATGCCAAGGCAAAGGCAGTCAAGCAGAAAAAGGCACCGAAACACGGCTGGTTCAACTTTTTCTTTAAAGCATCTGTTTTTTCTGCCGTTGCATTTTGGGGTTACTTAACCTGGAAGGTGTACGTGGAAACGAATCCACGTAACCAGAAGCCACAGTCGGAGTTGAAGGACAATGGAAATAAGAAGAAGAGCATTGTGATTCTTGGCTCCGGCTGGGGTGCAATCTCTTTCCTCAGTAAATTGGACACCACCAAGTATAATGTTACCATCGTCTCTCCTAGAAACTACTTCTTGTTCACCCCCTTGTTGCCCTCTGTTCCTTCTGGAACAATCGATGCCAGATCCATCTGTGATGCAGTCAGAACTATTGCCAGAGCTACCCCTGGTGAGGTTAAGTACATGGAGGCTGAGGCCATTGACATTGATCCAAAGGCTAAAAGCATCCAGCTAGAGCACAACTCGCAGAGATTTTCCATCGGTGATGCCTTCATCAACAACCACGAGCCAATTAGAACCACTATCGACTATGACTACTTGGTGTATGCAGTCGGTGCCACGGTGAACACGTTTGGTATTCCTGGTATTCCTGAAAACGCTTCCTTCTTGAAAGAGTCAAATGATGCTACTGCCGTCAGACAGAAGCTATTTAACGCAATTGAGGCTGCCAGGCTTCTTCCCGAGGGCTCCTCAGAAAGAGCCAGATTGATGAATTTCGTTGTTTGTGGTGGTGGTCCAACTGGTGTTGAGTTGGCAGCCGAGGTTAAAGATTTTATGGACCAGGACCTCAAGAAGTTCATTCCTAACATCGACAAGGAGATGAAGGTGACTCTTATCGAAGCCATGCCAAACGTTTTGGCTTCTTTCCATCCCAGATTGATACAGTACACGAAGAACATCTTCAACGAGCAAGGTGTTGATCTCAGAAACAACACCATGGTCAAGAGAGTCGACGACAGAAATGTTTACTGCTCTCACCGGAAGCCCGACGGATCCCAGGAGGAGGTCACGATTCCATACGGTACGCTAGTGTGGGCTGGTGGTAACACTCAGAGACCTATCACGAAGAAGTTGGCATCTAAGATTTTGGAGCAGAAGACTGCCAGAAGAGGACTTTTGGTTGATGACTACCTCAAGTTGGACGGTGATGACTACATTTTCGCCTTGGGAGACTGCACCTTCACCACAAATCCACCAACTGCCCAGGTTGCACACCAGGAGGGCCACTTCCTTGCTGAGTACTTCAACAAGCTTTCCCAAGTGGACGACTATCAGTATCTTGCCAAGAAAGAGCCTGAGCGGGCTGAAAAGTACTCGCAGAAGCTCGAGAGAGTCAAGAAGAGCATGCTTCCATTCAAGTATAATCATCAGGGATCACTTGCCTACATTGGATCCGATAGAGCTGTTGCCGACTTGTCTTGGGGTTCTTGGTCTACAGTTGCCCTTGGTGGAAGTCTCACCTTCTTGTTCTGGAGAACTGCGTACGTTTCCATGCTTCTTGGAATCAAGAGCAAAATTCTTGTTGTGACAGACTGGTTGAAGGTGTCCATTTTCGGCAGAGACTGCTCGAAAGACTCCTGAACTTAGTCGCCCGTGACACTTTTTATATTCTTTCTTACTACTATATTCCTTTTATATATAGGTGCTTGCTGGGAATTCTAGAAAAGCACTTCTCAAAGAATTCTGGACTCATATCCATCTGTTAAATTACACTTGTTGTATGTAGCAAAGGCGGAATCACAGTCTGCATCTGTACTCAAAATGGTCTTGCACATTTCCTCTGTTCAAGATCGCCCGTTTCTGGAACTATCATTGTTTGCCAGTCCAATGCATAGAGCAACTTTCCGGACTCAGCAAAAGTATTCTCACCTGAAGGTCTCGCCAACACTACCCCCAAGTTATTCTTAGCCGTACTCAAGTAGTAGTTTATCCCGTCTCCTAGAGAGATCACCTGTGCACGGATGATATCTCCCGGCTGGAAGCACTGCCATGTCTTAACCTTGTCTCTTTCTGTGGACCTTATATCGACCGATCGTATGATGCCTTTGAAGCGTTCATTATTTTCGTTTGCGGCAAAATTGGCAAGCATGAGCTCCTTTGCGTTAACGTGCGAACCCTCGGAATCAGCATCTATGCTAATGATCTCCACTTTCACTCTATCCATTGAAACTTTCATGACCCTTGCCAAAACCAAGTCGTTTAACTTTGGTGTGCTTGAGGTTAAAGTAGGGACGTAGTTGAACTCGGAGGTTCCATCTTCTGGCGAAACATACTCTGGATCGTGCTTTGAGAAAACATTCACAACATATTCATCGTAACTATCACTCTTATCCGATTCTTTAGATGTCTCTAAAGGCTCTTTTTTAGTGATACTCGTTTTTCCAACCACCGAGGATACAATGGAAGGAACACCAGATCCATTGAATGTTATGTTTTCTATGCGGCAGTTTCTGCCAGCAAGATATTTGGCCTTCTTTTTGGCCGAAATAATGGGAACTATGGGTTGGCCCGGTAGCACTGCCTGTGGCTGGGACATGATGAAATATGATGTTCAAGAATGCGAAGCACAAATATTCAAATATGATATGATAGTGTGGGAAATTGGTATTTGGGTGTATCTAAAGGGAAAATGGGCCTGCTAGTGCTGTGTGAGGCATACAAAGGATGAATGAATAAATGAAGCAATTGCTTTTTTCCCTCCTCTCCTAGATGCTTGATGGGGGACTCCAATAACGGGTGAGAAAAGAAGAATGAGAAAAATAAAAATAAATCTCTTCACAATAACCTCTGCAGACACAACAAAGCCGATTAGCAGAAATTTAAACACCTGGTAAAAATTTTCAGGCAAAAAAAATTTTTTGATATGAAAAATTTCGGTATCAGTGCATACAAAAAGGTCGGGTGATGCCCCTACTTTGAACATTATCTTCACACAGTTTTTTTCTTACTTTCTCGAGATTTCTTTCAACTCATAGAGAAATTATATCTCAATTGAATTATATACCATGTCTAAGGGATTAAAGGAGAAATCGAACAAGCACGGACACAAGTCTTCCAAGGCTAAGAAGGAGGAAAAGGCTAAGGTTGCGAAGAAGGAGGAGAAGGAGGAGACTTCATCATCAGAATCAGAATCTGAGTCCGAATCAGAATCAGAATCAGAGTCTAAGTCTGAGTCTGAATCGGAATCGAAGTCTGAATCATCATCATCGTCAGAATCCGAGTCAGAATCAGAGTCGGAATCGAAATCAGATTCTGACTCTTCGTCAGAGTCCGAAGAGGAGAAGGATGAAAAGAAGGAGGATAAGAAGGCTGAGTCTAGTTCAGAGTCATCATCAGATTCCGAGTCCGAGTCCGAATCCGGTTCCGAGTCTGAGGATGAGAAGAAAGATGACAAAAAGGAAGAGGATAAGGAAGACAGCTCAAGTTCGGAATCAGAGTCTGGTTCTGACTCTGAGAGCAACTCCGACTCATCATCTTCATCTGAGAGTGAGTCCAGCGATGAATCGTCAAAGAAGAGAAAAGCAGATGACGATTCCGAGGAGCCAGAGGCCAAGAAGGCAAAGAGTGAAGAGTCAGCAGAGGAGCCAGGTACCATGTTTGTGGGAAGACTTTCGTGGAACGTCGATGACGATGGATTGAAGCAATTCTTCGTCGACGAGAACGTTCCAGGTGTTGTCAGTGCCAGAGTGATCACCGAGAACGGAAGTGGCAGATCGAAAGGTTTCGGATACGTTGATTTCGACTCGGTTGCTCACGCTGAGGCTGCAGTGAAGAAGTACGACGGTGCCGAGATCGATGGCAGGGCTGTGCATCTCGACATGGCAGCTTCTAAGCCAAGAAGCTCTTCTCCAAACGACAGAGCCAACAACAGGGCCAAGAAGTACGGAGATACGCCATCCGAGCCTTCGGACACGTTGTTTGTCGGTAATCTGTCGTTCGAGGCCACCATGGATGACGTGAGGGGCGCATTTGAGTCGTTCGGAAGCATTGAGGGAATCAGGATTCCAACCCGTCCGGGAACAGAGGATCCAAGGGGTTTCGCATACGTGCAATTCTCGTCAGTTGAGGAGGCTAAAGCTGCTCTGGACGGTATGAACGGTGAATACATCAACGGCAGATCGGTTAGATTGGACTACTCGACACCAAGACCTAGAAACAACAACTTTGGAGGAAGATCCGGAGGAAATCGGGGCAACTGGGGTGACAGGGGCGATAGAGGTAGCAGAGGCAGAGGCAATGGTAGATTTGGGGGAAACAGAGGCGGTAGAGAGAGAAGACCTGCAGCATCTGGTGCCAATGCTGTGCCGGTCCAGTTCAAGGGCTCGAAAAAGACCTTTGATTAAGTAAATTTCATGATTTGCGTGTGCAATCCAACGCTTTGATCATGGTATAAGAAATGCAACCTATAAATTTGAGGAGGGGACTTCGAGGGTAGGGTAGGGTGGGGGCTGATATACTCACGCATGCTATGCCATTGTTGGTGCTGCTTAATTCTGTATGCTTGTTCTTTTATCCCTAGGCTGGTCGTTGTTCGCATTTAATTTTCTTTGTCTTTATTATATTGTACTATTCCATCATAGAGTTTCGTTATGATATACATTACTGTCGCAAGCTTAGCATTTTATTTCTTTCAACTAAACTAATAAATCGTTTTCTTACTTTAATAGCTGTCTAGATTGTATTGTGTTGAGGAGAGTTGCTTCATGTGTAGGATGTATAGGAAAGCCAGCATGCTTATCCCTGTACCTTATTTTGTTTGTTTATTATGATTATTGTAATAGTTTTGCTTAATTGATTTTAGTGTGACGCCGATTACTTTATGAAGTTTTTGTTATAACTAGTATTGAGTGTTTTTAAGGCTCAAGAAAGGAAAAGTATAAAAGTAAAAAGAACTAAGTAAGAAGGTAAAAAAAGCAGGATAAAAAGGGGGAAATGCACATGTTTAAATACCTTTGATCCTTATGAGCGAGGTTTTCTTGGACATAAACAAGGCAGGGCAGCTTTATGTAGACGCGACTCCCGACACATCTATTACAATCAAAATAATATATAAATCTGGTAACGTTAACTTTAACAAACATCACATTACATGAATTCAGCATAACCCATAATCACGCAAAAACCTCTTGTTTTGCATCTACAGTAGATACACGAATATTGGTCAGTTAATTTTGATGGAGCTCCTTTCTTATTGTCTTACAGCATGTTTTATTTTTTGTTTATGCACCTCATATGCTATTTCTGAATTTATTCCTATGGTTCTAGGTAATATAATTAATTACTATTTTATATGCCTTTAAACTAACGGATAATCATCCTGACATCTTACAAAATATATGACAAAGAGCCTTAGAGAATTAAATATTCGCAATAAGGAAAGATTTAAATCAATAATAATTTAATTTAAAATCATTATCCATAATCATGTCTAACCAGTTAGAGTATATGAATTTAGTCTGACACATAGACCCACTTCTGTACCTTTGTGTCTTAGCATTGTAGGGCACAGAAATGTGATGAACAAGATAACATAGAGATTTGAACATAGAGATTTCTGTTATATAATGAATCTCAACTTTAGGATTTACCTAAAAATTCAATCTAGAATGAATTCTTGTATTGGAATGCATTGCAAAGAGTATATGATGTTGTCGTTCCATCAAAAACAAAAGGCTCACAGTAAGCAAAATAAAGTAAGCTGGTACATATATAAAGTATTTTTCACCGAAGAAATAGGTCAGAGATAAAAAATAGTTCTCATATACTAGTATGAAGTTCGATTTGATTCACATATTAAATATGCATGATATATTAATATGTAAAACACCATGACATCTTCAATCATTCATTAAATAGTAATAATCTAGAATCATCTATAAAAGATAACTCTGGAAAGTGTAATAGCTGTGTATATTAATGAAATTGGCATTGTTTTTTTCTGAATTTTGATTTTTTATGTAACCTGGTTCTTGTATAAATAAAAAGGGAGCTATTTGTAATACTTAAAAGTGTTTTGGTTTTAAGTGTGACGCCTACTACTTTATGAAGTTTTTTCGATAAATAATATATTGAGTGTTTTTAAAGCTGAAGAAAGGAAAAACACAAAAGTAAAGGTGACAAATAATAAAATATAGAAAATGTAAAAGGGAAAATGCTCATGCTTAAATAAATTTGATCTTTGTGAGGGATGTTTTATTGGAATAAATCAAGGCGGGATAGTTTTATATAGATGCAAGTATCAATGGGTTCATCACTAGGTTGACCCTATTCTGATGGTAACAAAATGATAATTTTATTTTCTTTCTACAATGACAAGCACAACGGTTAAGATGTTACAGGCAATAATACAGTTACATGCACCACTATATACATTTACCTTTATTTATGTTCATTGATATCAAATAGCTGACCTTATCTGAAACATCCGAACTGCTGGATTCTTATTTGTTCTCTTAGATGAGAAATCATTTGGAGGAAATGTACAGTTAGCGGCAAATGAATGCGCAATAATTATAAATATTTAAGCGTGTTCATCTTTTCCTTTATTCTATATCTTTGATGCTTCTTTCTTTTCATAAAGGTTAAAGATGGTTATTTCGTAGGCGCGACTAAAAAGGAACTAACTTATCAGATTAAAAAAAAAGTTTCAAAAATAATGGTCCCTAGCAGGGTCGAACTGCTGATCCTCGCGTTATTAGCACGATGCCTTAACCAACTGGGCCAAGGGACC
>ERZ746981.156-NODE-156-length-53486-cov-15.235391_pt1 | contig 53486 bp, 32 predicted proteins | sample MGYA00374948_ERZ746981 | MGnify/ENA primary metagenome ERZ746981 (study PRJEB28757, sample SAMN06711160) | food metagenome | host: microorganism | place: China:Harbin | collected 2017-01-30 | study: EMG produced TPA metagenomics assembly of the Analysis of...
GTATGGAAATAGAGGAGTCAATCCAAATTTTAAAGGATACACAACTTGAACATACTGATGATTTGAACTTCCCTGAGGCCTCCCGGAAGTTAATTGCTGATCTCTTGGAAGGTCCTCAAAATTTCCCTGAGGGAGAGTACGAGTTTGAAGTTAAAGCTGAAGCAGCCATTATAAAATACTTCTCACCATATGCCGAGGTTCGTGCTGTTACCAGCCCTAATGATGACATCAACACACCATGCGAAACTATTAGGGCATACATCCTTGGTTTGATCTGGGCAGTCATCGGTCAATTCATTAACTCCTTCTTCAACTCCCGTTATCCTAATATCACCATTACTTCTCCTGTTTGTCAAACTTTGCTTTATCCTTGTGGTAAAGCATGGGAAACTATTATCCCTAACTGGGGTTTCAATTTTCGCGGTCATCGCATTGAATTGAATCCTGGTCCTTGGAATTATAAGGAGCAGATGTTTGCAACCATTATCTTCGATGTTTCTCTTACATCGGTCTACGTGTTCTGGAATATTCAAACACAGCAAGTCTTCTTTCACGATAATTGGTTGACTGCCGGATATTGCATTCTATTGATATTATCCACTCAATGTATGGGTCTTGGCTTTGCGGGTATTTTGAGAAGATTCGTCGTTTTCCCAATCGAAGCCATTTGGCCTACACAGCTTCCAACTCTTGCTTTGAACAGAGCATTGTTGGTTCCTGATGCTAGAAGTAAAACGCATGGTTGGAGTATTTCTCGCTATACATTTTTCTTCATTGTTTTCACCGCAAGCTTTTGCTATTACTGGTTCCCAGGCTTCATATTCGAAGCCCTCAGTTATTTCTCATGGATCACCTGGATCAAGCCCGATAACTTTAACTTGGCAACAGTTACTGGAGTTGATTATGGTCTTGCATATAATCCAATAACTTCGTTTGATTGGAATATAGTTGGATACTTCAGTCCATTGGCAGTTCCATTTTTCTCGTATTCTCAACAATATCTCGGCACATTTATTTCTGGATTGATTATTCTTGCCGTGTATTACACAAATACAAAATATACAGCTTATCTCCCAATTAATTCCTCCGGTATTTATGACAATACTGGTGCAAGTTACAATGTGTCAATGGTTATGACTGACAGTAAGTTGGACGAAAATAAATACAAAAACTACTCCCCTCCTTTCTATTCTGCCGCTAATCTTGTTGTTTATGGTGCGTTCTTTTTAACATATCCTTTGATGTTCTTTTATGTTATTTTGGATCAGTGGAGAATTATTATCAAAGCCTGTGGTGATATCTGGAAACTTATAAAAGATGCAATTATGAATATTGTTAATGAAACTAAGGCTGCTGGTTCAGCTCTAGTTCATGGCGATATTAAAGGATTCTTCCTTCATTTAGCCGGCATTTTCTTGGAAAAGGGATCCGTTTATGATGGATTTGATGACCCTTTCACTCGTGCAATGAGGAGGTATCCTGAGGTTCCAAACTGGTGGTTTTACATCATTGTTCTCATTTCATTTATTTTCGCCATTATCATCCTTAAAGTTTACCCTCTTGAAACTCCTGTTTGGACTATCTTTTTTGTCCTTGGAATCAATCTCGTTTTCTTGGTTCCTATGAATTTATTGAATGCCATTGCGGGTGTTAGTATTGGACTAAATGTTTTGGTTGAACTCATCATTGGTTATGCTGCGCCGGGTGCCGAATCTTTGATGTTTGCTAAAGCATACGGATACAACATCGATGGTCAAGCCTCTACTTATATTTCCGATCAGAAAATGGCTCATTATGCCAGGATTCCTCCTAGAGCGGTTTTCAGGGGTCAACTTTTGTCAACAATTGTTACATCTTTTGTTGGTTACGGAGTGGTTAACTTTGTGGACAATAATATCAGTGGAATTTGTGATGAAGATCAATCAGAACACTTTACCTGTGACAACGGTTCGCGTATTTATTTCAGTGCATCCGTTATTTGGGGTCTCGTCGGTCCTAAGAGAATATTCTCTCAACAATATCCAGTTCTTAGATGGCTCTTCCTTGTTGGATTTATCCTTGCATTTGTTTGGTGGGGATTAAAGCATTATGGTGGTGCTATTAGAAGTAAGGCAAAGAAATCGTTCTCACAAGGTTTGTATTCCATTCTCGACTGGACTATCTTCAAGCCAATTTCCCTACTTAAGAATATTCATCCCGCTTTGATATCCATTGGATTCCTCGAATGGGCACCTCTTAACCTTGCTTATCAGACGGGGGGAATGTATTTGTCATTTGTTTTCATGTATTATATTCGAAGACATATGACTTCCTGGTGGGAAAAATACAATTATGTGCTTTCCGCTGGTTTAAATGCAGGTCTCGCTTTCTCAGCCATTATTGTCTTTTTTGCTGTTCAGTACCATCCAGTTGATATTAGTTGGTGGGGAAACAATGTTGTTTCCGAGGGAGTCGATGGTTACGCTGGACAAACTGCATTGAAGACTGATTTGCCAGAAAGAGGCTATTTTGGCCCCGAAACATGGAGTTAAAATCTACGTAAATATGTTGATTATCAGCCCTTTGTTGCAATTGCTTGAACATTGTGATACGTTGATCAAATTCAATTAAGTTATATGGCTGGTATACTTAGGAAAATTTTATGTTTTGTACTGATTAAAAATATCCGTAGTTCAGGGTACAAGATTCAAGGACGAAAATAGCCGTGACATTTAAAGAAAAATGTAATATAACAAGTAAATAATGACAATTGGGAAATTAAAATGCCATTCCACCTACAGAAAAATTTGTTGTATGATACAAATGCAAATGGAATACATTATCGACAAAGAATAGATATCGGAGTGCAAGAACGTGACACAGCTGGGGCCTAGTTAACACTAATCAGAACCATGATTATGTGGTTAAAAGAAAAATCTTTACATAGCTGGACCTGCAGACAAAACTTCTTCGGTGCAAGAGGAAGCATACTTTTCAAAATTCTCCATGAAAAGCTGAGCCAGGTTTGTAACCTGATTTTGGAAATCAGCCTTACCATCTGACCAGTTACGAGCAGGATTTAAAAGTTCGGAAGGAACACCAGGGCAAGATTTTGGAACCCGCAGTCCAAACGTTGGGAAGTTTTCATATTCAGCTTTAGCTAAGACGCCAGAATGGATTGCATCCAAAATTGCTCTGGTGTACTTTAATGGACATCTCTTTCCGCCCTTTGACATTGGTTTTCCTGTCCATCCAGTGTTGAGCAGCCAGGCATGAGCATGATGAGCACTCATTTTGTCAGCCAACTGTTGGGCATATCTCATTGGATGTAGAACAAGGAAAGGTTGACCATAGCAGGCGGAGAAAGTTGCCTGTGGTTCTGTGACTCCGACTTCCGTTCCAGTCATCTTAGATGTATAGCCAGAGATGAAGTGGTACATAACTTGCGCCTTAGTGAGCTTGGAAACTGGAGGAAGAACACCCATAGCGTCGCATGTTAAAAGAATAATGTTGCTAGGATGTGTATCCACCTGACATGGGATCTTAGCAGAAGGTATGAACTCAATTGGGTAGGCGCATCTAGTGTTAGCAGTAATTGATGAATCGGAATAGTCGACAACCCTTGTAACAGGGTCGTAAACGACGTTTTCAAGAACGGAACCAAACTTTATAGCTTGAAAAATTTCTGGCTCCTTGGATTCAGAGAGATCAATACACTTTGCGTAGCATCCACCTTCAACGTTGAAAACTCCATGGTCTGACCAACAGTGTTCATCATCGCCAATCAATTTTCTGTGTGGATCTGCACTCAATGTTGTCTTTCCTGTTCCTGAAAGTCCAAAGAACATCGTCACATCACCATTCTGGGTTCCGATGTTTGCGGAAGAGTGTAATGTGAGAACATGATGCTTTATTGGCATCAAGTAGAACATGAGAGTCAAGATTCCTTTCTTCATCTCTCCTGCATACTCTGTGCCAAGAATGACCATCTCCATAGCCTTAAAGTTCAGTTCCACCGTTGTTGCCGATGTCATACCTCGGGTAAAGACATTTGCTGGGAATTGACCTGCATTCCAAATGGTAAAGTCCGGTTCACCAAAGCTCTTTAATTCCTGCTCGGTCGGACGGATAAGCATGTTTTTCATAAACAAGGCGTGGTAAGCGCGAGCACACACAATTCTCACCTTGATACGATATCTCTTATCCCAGCCGGCAAATGCATCAATTATGTAAACTTTCTCTCTGGTTCTCAAGTAGTCAATGGCCCTGGAACGCGAAATTTTCCAGGTTTGATCATCAACCTTCTTATTAACGGGTCCCCACCAGACATCATGTACAGAAGATTCTTCTGCAACTATTCTCTTATCTTTTGGAGATCTTCCCGTCTTGCCTCCAGAATATGCAATAAGAGCACCTGTAGAAGAAATTGTGGTACCTTTCTCCTTTAGTGCGTCCTCGTACAAAATCGGAACGGCCGAGTTATAATGAATTTTCGTATCTGGGCTCAAGCCGAGGGCCGCGGCAATGGAATTTTTTCTTTCAGCCTTATTAAATGGAGCCGTAGATTCTGCTTCAACGGAGTTCGCATACTCCCTATTGAGATCGATAGCGGTTGGTGCCATTTTGATAGTGATATTCTTTAGTTTTTGCTCGCACCAAAAGTTTTGTAATTAAAGTATAATCGCTAAAAATTTTTTGCAGCACTGACGTGGTAGTTAATGGAAAAACGTCTGATATCTTTGTGAAAAGATCGAAGTAAAATACGATATTACTCTCAAAGAAATGGGAAAGACAGTAAGAATCCTTTGGATAGCTACAACTACACAGTTCGCTAAATAAGGGGAAAAGGTATGATATTTATAACTATTTGATAATTACATGTTGGCGGCAAAACCAATCATCGCTGTCAAGAGACTAAAATAAAGATAAAAAAAAGGGACAGGACAGCCTAAACTCAAAAAAAGCCATGTAGCTTTAACACAATATAGGGTTGGCCACTTCTCCGAGATTTTTAGCATAGCCCGGATACTTTAAAAAGTATATGTGTAGTCACTAGCCCGGGCCATTTCCTTTTTTTGATTCAATTTACTTGACTCATCCAAAACTAAGACAACCAAAAGCGAAAATTTTCCTTATTCCCGCTTACATATTTTTAATTTTTTTTTACTATGCCTTGCCAAATGTAATTACGCCGGTTATTACCTTTACAATTTCAATTCAACTTAGAGTGATGATGCTTAGAGCTTAGGGAAATTTGTTTTATTTTTATGGACATTAATCCCTTATGTGCGTGAAGCATTTGACTCCTCCACTTGCTAGGATTTATGACCATGTTTTTCAAGTCATTTCCTTACTTACGTATGAAAATATAATCGATTACACAATTATTTCCAATAATTTTGTCAGGCTGAAAAAAGGAATTTTTGTGGGGTGTAAATCGGTTACCCCACAAAAAACTTTCGGTCGCGTACTCCGGGGTACGCATATGTGTGCATAACAATTGCCTTATTTATTCAAAACTTCTCATCTTATAATTAATTCATCTCTTCAAGCTTTATCACTTCTACTCAGACGATTTAGCTGTTTCCTGCGTAATTTTTTTTTTGTTTATTGTGGTCTTTTTCATTTGTGTTCTCACATCTTTTCTTGCAATGGCCTTGCACTAGATTTCTTATAATAAAGCAGCGGTTTCTCCCTTAAAAAAATAAAAAAAATTATGCGAATATCTCCGGAAAGTTACGGAATGATTCAAACATTCTAAGCGAAGAAAAGTCAGGGAGATGTGTATCACCAAATAATTATATCACGTGATTTTTATTTCTCGGTTGCTCGGTGCGAAAAGAAGATTTTCGCATGATTCAACAGAATCAATATGAATTGATTGATAACGAGTAAGTCAATTTGGAGTTTGGATATCTCCCGATTCCGCTCGAGCACTACTTCTAAGTAATAATGGCCTGCACCAGTCGATCGACGTGAAATATCTAATCTTATTTCACTTGTGGTTCTGACAGGACTGTATATGATCGTATATCAGAATATTCATAATATATAGCAGCATTTTATGTTATTACGGTTGAGTATTTCAAGAATTGCATACACTTAAAAGTTAAAAGACAACAAAGGAGAAAAAAAAAAGGGGGATGGGGATTTCGGTAGCGTGAGCAAAGAAAAAGTAGTACTTCAGAGTACATGAGTGAACCGTGTTGCAACAAGTTCGAAGTGGTCAGACTAACCGTATTTATTTCCTTAGTCAATCTTGTTTTGAACTTTATCCATCAAATTGTCTGCTGGGCCTTCTGGAGAGTTGGTGTGCAAAACTTTATCTCCCAAAGGCTTGATAATTAAGCCGTAGACGACCTGAGCACCGTTTGTGACTGGAGAAGACAAGTACACCAAGAAAAGAGTCTTGAACAAAAAGTATGCTGGGATCCAATAAAGAATGGCACCGGACCAGAACTCAATCAGGTTGAGGAAAGCAAAAACGACCCAGTATGTCAATAATCTGGTATCGTCATCTTTAGAGCTGGTCTCCAAAGCTTTCAAGGAGCTGTAAAATGGATACATGAATCCTGCAATGTTCGATAGAAGCTCTCCGATACCTCCAAAGTTCATGAAAATCATGACAAGGTAAACGATACCGAAAGCAACCACTGCGTATGACCTTGGGAGATGCGTTTTCTGCTCGAATACATCCAAGACCTTAATGTTTCTGGTACTCTAAAGAATATTGTGATGGTACAGTTAGTATATCTTGCCCGATACATTTTTTGTAGCATGTCTCTTCTTAATTTTCTTTCCAAATAGACAATTTGGTAAATCTTCATTTCATTCAGCTCTCCCTTTTTTCTTTACTTACCCCATCGATTGCATTGAAAGCACCCTGCAGTTGATCCTGAACTGATTTAAAATCCATCTTCAAAAGTTGTTATGCCGTATGTTTTGAATTAAGTTATAACCCTTTCCTGGCTAAGGTAGATGACAGATCTATAATAAATATATAAGATGTATGAAATGTGCAATTATATCAATCAGCTAAGTGTTACGAGTCTTTCCAACTTTTCCTCGCAATCTACTTTTTTTTTTCTGTCACATTTTAATTTCTTATTTGTTTTGTCCGTTTTTTTTTGTTTTGTTCGCCCCTCTCGCTCGTTTGCATATCTGCCTGCTGACATAACTGAAAATTCAGATTGGAACCGCTACATTTTTTTGTTTTCATTTTCATTCTATTATATATAATTTTCACAGCTACCCATACCATTAATTCCCATACTTCCTATCTGTACAATTGGATCCAAGTAGGTTATATAAGTTTGATTTACAAACGCTTCTGGATTCCGGCAAAGTCAAATTGCCTTTGAATCTTCTCCCCACCAACATTATAGCTCAATCTCACTCTCAGTTTCACTTTCGAACCTGAAGGTCCTAAAATCTTTGCTTTCAACTTTCCAAGTTTTTTAGGTGCAAGTTCCCGCTGAGTTAATGCTGACAAGTCAAGTTTCTGCTTTTTTGTCACTGCACAAAGAACGGTGATTCCGTTTATTGTACTCGCACTTGAAATATTCTTAACTATAATATCTAGGTTAGCCTTTCCATCCCCAATTGATTCCACATCAACACCACAATATATATTTCCATCATCATAAGCGGTAATTGCCGTTTCTGGAATACTTATTTTGTCAACTGCCTCTGTCTTTTTGGTGGTTGAAGCACCTCCAACACTTCCGAACAAGTCTAGAATGTCCTTATTTGAAGTGCTTTGTTTTTTAGCTGGTTGCTGTGCATTGTGAGACATTCCAGTATCACCAAAAATATCATTTAGTATGTCAAGAGCACCGTTCTTTGATTCAGATATTTCAGCATTTCCAGAAGTACTCTCTTCCGCTTTCTGATCATCTACATTATCTTCATCATCGAGAAGATCCAATAACATTTCACCGGTGTCTTTTTTCTGATCACTCTCTCCACTTGATGTCTTCTCCCTACCTGCTTCTCTGTCAAACAAAGCAATGCCTTGATGTTCCTTTCTTGGAGGTGGAGGCATCCTTTCCAAAAGACCCCTCTTAATTGTTTTTGTTTCAGTAAAGATTTCTGTATACTCGATTGCACGGATCTGTATTTCCAAGTTCGTATCATTCTTGAACTTGTTGATCATTTGGCGTAAATGTTCAATCTGCTTAGCTGATTTGAATCGTGAGGATAATTTAAGGGATGCCGTAAGAATGTAAAGCCGGATCTGGTCCCTTCTTGAACTCTTCTTAAGAATTGATGCGTTTAATAGTAGCTCAAGCTGATCCACTTCCTGCTTCTCCGTAATTAGTTTTTCACTTTTATAATTTGGCACACCTACAACGAGGTCTCCGTATTCACCAAGACACCAAATTGTGATTAACGATAGTCCAAACTCGGAAGCCGCGTCGGGTGAAGATGATGCGGCAATCAAATGAATTACAAGCTTCTTTGTGAGTTCCTTATCTTCATTCTGCATAGTGAGAGCAAGAATACTTGATAAAATATCATCTGAAAAATAATCTCCTGCCTTTTCAAGCAATTGGATAAGTGTGTGGAATGTCCATTCGAGTCCTGGTGAGTACTTATAGCAAGCCAAAGTGAACTGTGTCGTTATATATGATTTCAAGTCGTTATCCTCCTCCGATCTACCCAAGAATTTGAGCAACTCTTTCGTAAGCATGCGGATATTTTGATTATTCATAATTGCAAAGGTAAGTTCTAAAGCACGTCTCCTTATGGAGATATCACCGTCCTGTAAACATCCAACAACAATATTCCTGTGACGCTGAACTGCAAGTGGTTCATATTCTATAACACTCAGTAATGTGTTCAATGCCACGTATCTAGTGTTGTTGTCCTTTAATGAAAGGAATTTACTAAGAATGTTGATTCCTAGCACCTTCAACGAGGAATCCGAATTTATTGCAAATATTGTTTGTACTGCTTCGTATAAAACAGCGTATCCTGGGCCTTTTGAGTTCTCGAGACGAGCACAAACTTGAGCAAGTAAGTCGTTGAGAGCCTCAAGATTTGGATTGTTGTCATCCTTATCTAAAAGACATCGGAGTGTTTGTAATAATGAACAGTAAAGAAAAGGATCCGGAACAGAGCGCACATCATATTCTGGAGAGTAGCCTGTACTTACCAAAAAGCGAAGGTGTGAAAGAATCACTGGAGCCTGTTTGCGAAGTATTTCACGAGATGTTGGATCGTGAATAAAGGTCTCCCTAACAAGATGCAAAGCACCAAGAAGAACGCCGTGCGATTTTTCCCTCAAAAGCATTGGAATACGTCCTATAAACAGCTCGGAAAGATCAGGGTCCTTATCTATAAGCTTTGCCGCAACAATTGTAGCCTTTTTCCTCAAATATGGAGTTGATATGTTGCTGCTGTGATTTGGATCGTTGTCTAACATTCTGTCCACGTCAGCATACAAATCTTTAGCCAATTCCGGAGATGCAATATTTCCCAATGTACATAATGCCAAGCCCGCAACATATGGGTTTGTGCTTTTGATGTCAATATCCAACGAATTGGTTAGAAGCGTAAGAATTTCTTGATTCTCATCCAAAATAAGCATAGCGGCCAAATATCCTAACCTTTTGTTGATGTACGACCTTGAAGTAAGTAACTTAAGACATTCGACCTGTCCAAATGATGTTGGCTCGCCCAATATGTAGAGGTAGAGCAATTTCTCAATGTTTTTCCTTAAATGTGGCTCATCCAAATGTGGATCTCTGAATGCAGTTCTAACTTTAGCTGATTCCTTTCTTATAACAGCCCTTTCATCGGCAATGGTCCGGCTGGAACGCACAGCCCTGATGAATGATCTTAGTGAGCCCATTTTTGCCTTCCGTTCTTCAACAAAAAATGAAGGTGAATTAGTTTTGATGTTACGCTTGGTCTAATGAAAGGAAATACGTGTTTTCATAAATTTAAAACTGGGAGAATGCACGAGAGCAGGAGCGAAAATAATTAAATAAAAAAATTGGAAAATGAGAAATGAGAAATGAGAAATGAGAAATGAGAAATGAGAAATGAGAAATGAGAAATGAGGGAAACAAATTAATGCCCCAAGAATTTAAAGAACGCATCTTAGTGAAAATCTCAATAGATATGGGATTAAACGCAGTAGATTGCACCTGGTTTGTTCCCGTTTAAGGCATTCGAAATATGCTTTTCTAGTTTTGTAAAATTGATATTAAAACATCTTTTAGCGAATAAAGGTAAATGATCTTCTGTCGATTCAAAACATCCGACTTGATCAAGATGCTAATTCCTACAATCAGTAACAAAGCAGCCAAGAAAACGCAGAATATCATCCCATACAAGAAGCTTGTTACTGCTGAAATGCTTGCCCCTTGTTTGAAAATGCTATCTGCATCCTTTCCAAGGTATTTTTCTTTTATCCATCTTGCCAATTGTCGCTTTTCGGTAAACTGTTGAATTTGATCGGCATTGGCTAATATTTTGGCATGATTATTTGGTACTGTTCTCATAAGAAGCCATTTCATGAATCCGGAACTATCCAGATCTTTCGTCTTCTTCACTTCCCTGATAAGATTTATGCAATCTGGTCTGTTTGTTAAGTTGCACTTATTGTATTCACTGTAGTCTGGGGCTTTGACATAAGGTGCTAAAAATTTCTGTTTACTTTCCTCTTCAGTAATATTGGTGTTGTCAATTATCTCATCTTGCTTTTCTTCTTCATATTCCTCTGATGACGATAATGCTATGATTTGGTCCATTTTGGGCTTAACTCTATTCAGCTACCACGATGATATTTAATGTCTTATTTGACCAATCATTTGCATTCCTTTTATCATAAGGAGTTGTGTTCAAGTTTCTTGTGTGAATATTAAATCTTTATATATTCCCAATGAACACAAATGTTTTTGACATGTCATTATATTGACGTTTGACATGTCATTTTATCTCATGATACCAGCCTAAATAAAATTGCATTTATGTGCTGCCAACATCCTATTTATGATCATTTAACATTGTATATTATTTTTCTATTTGAAATGGGCAGATGGAACTGGTAAAGTCAATAGTAGTAGAGCGATCAAATTCTAATTCTTTTACACTAGGCGCGGCTATCTATCTATCAAAATCAGAATACAATGCTTATCTTATTTTTCTATTCTCTTTTTTCTCTCCGCTTTTTAACATAATAAAATTTTTTTGTTCTTCATCTTAAATTCTTCTAGTACAGACGATACTTATCATTTTACGGTACTTCCAACATTTTCATATTATCTAGCGTCTTAGTGCTCTAAGCAACAAAATTTCGACATGTGTTGCTGCTGCTGTGATTGTTGTGACTTTATTTTAACGGTACTTGCCTTTATTTGCCCGCCTCTTACAGTTGGTATCAAGCGTGGTTTCTGCTCATGCGATTTTCTTATTAATATCGCCTTATGCCTTCTTGGTTATGTTCCTGGACTTATACATGCTTGGTACATTGTTCTTACAGATGACGACCGCGTTCAGGATGATCTTGAAAGGCAAATATTTGTTGTTTCTCCAACGCAAACTATAATGGTTCAACCTCAGCCTTGTACTGTTACATTTACACATCCAGAACCATTTGGAACCAGCAAAACCAACTCTTCGTCACTAAATCCACCCACGGCTCAACATGATAACTTAAGTCCGCTTTCATCTCCTCGGGCACATATGTCAAAACATGAAGAGGCAAATACTTCTGCAGCGTATGGTTCAACAGATCAAAACGATGTGCCACAAGAAGCTCCACCAAGTTACGATACAGTTATGAAGGAAACTGCCCAAAAATACGGTCATTCGTGAATATTTTGGCCTTGCATAGAAAACTGCCTTATTCGCCGAATACAGAATTGTAAATACTTGAATCAGGTTCTATTTTACATTTACTTCTTTTTTGAATCATCTGATGTGAGCCATTTAGCAGGCTCAGGATTCGTTCGAATACGTTACTAAAATGCTGAATTTATTTACACATTCACTTTTACGAACTCAGCCCTGCCCTGTTTGAGCGCTCTTTTTGGTTACAGTGCTGCTATTATCATTAATTAATTTAATCCGTACATTCATATGTGGCTTCCGCCGCATTTTCGCTTTATGATTTTATATCTGCTATCTAGTGTGCTTTATACTTACTTAATATCCTGATTATCCGGACGCTTTGAATTTATCGTAGTTTTGAATTGATTGCCTTTTTGGTGTCGGGAGTTGTCTGACTCGTAGTTATGAATTTTTCATTCTTGGCTTTATTTATTTTTTTTTCCCACTTTCAGATTTTACTTAACATCAAGCAACACCTTGGTCACACCAGATCTAGTTTGGCTAACACGAAAGATCAGGTTGTTAGACAGCTTTCATTGCGGATTGGTTAGGTTTATAAAGAAGAGAAGGGTTGCTTTCATCGGACGATAAAGCAAACGGAGTCTGTATAATCATCGCCAGATCTCTTTAAGTGTATTTTATACAAGCATGTATAAGCTTCGATATAAGCTATCCCAAATACACGCAAATTCCCTTGTTTCGACAGCAAAAATTAGCCCTGATGGAAGGCATTTGGCCACGGCTTCTTCCGACAAGGCAGTGAAAATATGGAATCTGGCAACTGGTGAGTTGATAAGAACACTTATAGGGCATACAGAAGGTATTTCTGATCTAGAGTTTACGCCAAATTCAGCATATATTGCATCATGCTCAGATGATATGACGATTCGAATATGGAATCTGCAAAATGGAGAACTCTTAAGAATTCTTAAAGGACATACCTTCCACGTGAATTCCATAAAATTCAATCATAAAGGCTCGATTCTAATCAGCGGTTCATCTGATGAGAATATACGTGTTTGGGATGTTAAAAGGGGTAAATGTCTTCGAGTTCTAAGCGCCCACAGTGATGCCATCTCATGCGTCGATTTCTGCTTCGACGCGTCGATCATTGTTAGTGGCTCATACGATGGATTAGTCAGGTTGTTTGATCTGGACACCGGACAATGTTTAAAGACACTTATTGATGATCAAAGGGGTCCAAATTTTCCCATTACATTTGTCAAATTTTCTCCAAACGCCAAATATGTTCTCTCCAGCTCACTGGATGGTGATCTCAGATTGTGGGACTATATGAATAACAGAGTTGTGAAAACTTATCAGGGACCCAACTGTACTCCTGTGGCTGAAAAATACACTTTAGGATCCGATTTCGTGATTTTCAATAATCAGAAATGCGTTGTTTCTGGAGATGAAACGGGCCATATCTTATTCTGGGATGTTCAAACGAAAAAAATACAGTTTGTGCTTGAAGGTTCTTCCAATAGCTCTCCTATAATGCATGTTTCTGTTTGGAATGGGGGCGAAGTGCTTTCCAGTGTATCTTTGGACGGTGAGCTACGGGTTTGGGATTATCATGAAATAAAAAAAGAAGCATGAGGAAAGATTATTATTAGAGAGCTATATAGATCATAGCTCCAATTCACAAACATTAAAAAAAAGAACGAGGATCGAAAAAAAATGGAATAGATATAGAATAATTAATTTAAAGCCCAACGCACTGACAGACACCATGTCATGGTTCTTCTATTCTCATTTTGTGAAGCCAACTTGAAGTTTGAATTTAATTCACAGAGGCTTAAAAGTATTCGCAATATATGTTGTTTGGCTTTTATTTAACCTCCTCAACTGCCGGTTCAGCTACCGGTTGATGTGCCTCTACAGCTGGTTCTGCATGCTCCTTGTCTTCTGCTGCAGGTTCCTTTGTGACATCCTCCACAGGCTCAGGTTCAGCCTTTTCTTTCTTGTCTGAACTAGTGAATCTCTTCTGGATAGATTCGTATTGTTCTCTGAGGAACTTGATGATTCTTCTGACAGGCATTGCTAAGTTATTGTGTGGAATATAACTTTTATAAGTTTTGATTGGTAACTGTTGTATCGACTAGAAAGAGATAGGAGAGAGGGGATATAATTTACAAGAAGAGTAAACAAAATATGTGTATATATTTGGATGCACGCGTGGAACAAATGCCCTTCTTATATAGTGTACAAATAAATCTGACACTTGTATGGCGCCAGATGATCCCCTTTCCTGTTTGGGAATGTACGCTGAGGACAAGATGAAAAAAGTAGGAAAAGAAAGTGCGAGAGCGACCCAAGTTGCATCGATCGTCTGTATTCAAAATTGTGCGTCCCACCAGTAGAGGAGAAAGAACAAAGAAGAAAATAAATTAAAATAAAATAATTAGATTAAAATGAAGCAAAGTGATATATTATCGTACATCTTACACTTTTTACTACTAGTAATTCATACCAATCCTAATATACATTTATATTCCAAGCCTAGAATAAGAAAGTGAAATAACTAAAAAGAAAAGATCATGTTCCTCGATATTTGAAACCCAAGCAAGTGTATTAATTAAACTTACAACTCCTGGGAAGCTCTTGCTCTTCTCTTTGGCAACAAAGATGGATGAATATTTGGCAAAACACCACCCTGGGCAATAGTAACATTACCAAGCAACTTGTTCAACTCCTCATCGTTTCTGATGGCCAATTGCAAGTGTCTTGGAATAATTCTAGACTTCTTGTTGTCTCTGGCAGCATTACCAGCCAACTCCAAAATTTCAGCAGTCAAATATTCAAGAACGGCAGTTAAGTAAACTGGAGCTCCAGAACCAACTCTCTGAGCATAATTACCTCTTCTAAGCAATCTGTGAACTCTACCAACTGGGAAAGTTAATCCAGCTCTTGCAGATCTTGATGTGGATGCCTTTTCGGTAGTGCCAGCTTTTCCTCCTTTTCCTCCGGACATTTTTTGATTATATTATTTGAAGTTATGTGTTTTGATAGCGATATATAAAATCGATGAAGATGGAACACGAAGGAAAAGATTTGAAATGGGGGCTGGAGTGAGAAGAAGGTGGAAGAATGTGGAAATGGACATGTTTATATACTGGCAATAATGAAGAAAAGGCCAGCGAGTAATAAATGCTGCGGCACAATACGGTGCAGGGCAATAATTATGGTCGACCAATGGGAATACCGGATAAGATGGAAAACAAGGGAAATAGCAAATTTCAAAAAGTGTGCGTGTCCCCGTTCTGTTTTTTACACATCAGGTGGTAAATTCTGGTATGGCACATCTGGGGCCAAAATTCGCGGTTTTGGACCATTGCAAGCATTTAAGTTGAAAATTCTCAAAATGTATGTACCATGTTGTTTTCGCGAAACGGGGGGAAGGAAAAAAAAATTACCGTTGCCTTTGTTTTCTCTCCACTCCATCTATAAATGCGAAATATATATAAGGACATCATCTGCCCACTGAAAAGCCTAGTACTGATTGTTGCTCCTGAGTATCTTGAGTTTCCTTTTCTTCTCCCTCACATTCCATCGAGTATTTGTCGAATTTTTCCCATATATCTTTCATCAAACACAAACAAAAATGGCTAGAGCAGAAAAGAAACCAGCTTCCAAGGCACCAGCCAAGAAGACTACCATTGAGCCAAGAAAGAGATCGAAGCCAAGAAAGGAGAGTTGGTCCTCATACATTTACAAGGTGTTGAAGCAGACGCATCCAGACACCGGTATTTCCAGAAGAGCTATGTCTATCATGAACTCTTTTGTTAACGATATTTTCGAGAGGATTGCCTCTGAAGCTTCAAAGTTGGCTGCTTACAACAAGAAGTCCACTATTTCTGCCAGAGAGATCCAGACTGCCGTCAGATTGATCTTGCCTGGTGAATTGGCTAAGCATGCTGTGTCTGAGGGAACAAGAGCAGTCACTAAGTACACTTCTTCGACTTCCGCATAAATTAGTTAGGTTGTCCGCTTTAGTGCGGTTGGCGTTTTTTGTGTTTTTTGTTATTAATTCTGCTTTTTTTTAGCATGATTTCAACGGTTACTTCTGGGGTTCTCATGTTTACTCCTTTTACATTTGGGGTTATTGTATATTAGTATTCAAGGAAATATCATGTGATATGTTAAGATAACTAACTATATTTTTTGTAGGTGGGTAGTTTTTTCCGTTCGTTTAAATAAAAAATATGGTGTCAATATTGTGCCGTACGTGTTTTTCCTGATCTCTAGGTAAGCATTGGAAAGCGCGAAAAAAAAACTGCTCCGAATAGATGCTTTATTAGGCAACTAAGAGAACACAGAGTGAAGAAAAAAAAAGCATAACGTAAAATAGGATTATAATACATTACCGCACACGAATTGGGAATCCACCAAATAAATATAGGTTCATTACTACATACACTCACACATATATCTATGCAATACATATTATTTCTCTTCTGTGGCGGATGCACATATACATAAACTTAATGTTCTCTCAAAAAAAGCGTGAATCCAAAACATGCGTCCGTCTATATTACTCAGATTTCTAAATTTTTAAACTCAATAGCAGCACAGAAGCAATTATAGTGTTCCGTATAAGATTCTCTTCCTAGAAAGTGATGAAATTCCACAATTTTCGGTTGAATTCCTTCTAGCAATAATTTTGCACGTTTCATTTCACCGCGTTCTATTCAAAATTTCTGTATCGCTGACTGAATCATCTTTAGCAGCATGAGCCAATGCTGAAGTTGCAATGACTCGACTGCTGCTGATACTACTGCTGGCTAATGCTGAGGATGAACCCTCTTCTTGGGGTTCAACGTTTATTTCGGTGCTGTTTTCAGCCCTGGAATTGTGCAAATCTCTCTCTAGCGCAAGTTTCGGCTCTTTGTACTGTGTTGCTCTTGAAAGACTTGAGAGACAAAGTTTTGTCAGCTGCTTTCCCGTCGGAACCCGGTAGCTGCCGTCAGAAATCAACTGCACCATCGTCCGAAAGCTCTGATCGTTTGCTGTGGCAAGAGGAAGGTTGTTAGCAATGAAAAAGCGCATAACAGACATGTCTATTTCTGCTTTTTGAGTGCTCAACTTGTGCGGACGTGCCATGGTCAATTCCTCGCCACCGTGTAGGCCGTGCACCTTTAAATCTCCCTGCTGAGTCTTTCTTATTAAGGCTGGCGAGGTTGCATTTGTTGTATCTGCACCATTTGTGCTTTCAACACCAGTGCTAGTTTCAGTGTTCGCAGCAATTGAGGTGAGATCATCCAATCCAGCAGCACTTGCATCATCAAGTTCGCCGTCTCCATCAAACATGATTGGCTGGTGTTTAACCACTCGTTTCGAGACAATTGTACTGGGTCCAGTGGTCAAACTCTCGTAAAGTTTCGGGTCACAGTTATCTTTCATACTTATGCAGTATCTGGCATGAACAAGCATTGTTTCTGCAGGGCGGGGAGCCACACACTCACCACAAAACTTACACCGGGCTCGAGTTATTCGATCTGTACCCGGATCTCTAATCCTGTCAAAAAGTGTCCATATAGCTTTTGCAGGTCTTCCTCTTCTTTCGTCGAATCTTCTTCTTTTCTTTGTGCTTCTAACCATCTGAACCACATCTGTGCCTGCTCCTGAAATGCTCACACTACCTTCATTCTCTCTATGCACATTACTATGGATCACATTTGCATTATCTGATTGTCCGGTAGTGGGACTTTCTCTACCTGTAGCTAAAAGACGTGAATCGTATGCATCAGCCATTGGTTTCCAGCCCTCAAGTTCTTGTTTGAATAAAGCAAAACCCTTCCTAATAAATTAATGTTGTCCGGTGAACTTTTCACAGATCGAACAACGATGTTGTTTCTAAGCCCCGTTTATTTGTCTAATTACAGTGCAACAGCAATAGCTATATACCTGTTATTCCAAAGTATGTTTTTGTACGGCTTTACCTATACACACCTGATTTAGTTTGCTGCCTGCCAATTAAAGCACAATGCTTGAAGCTTTATAGACCGGAAGCTAACCCTTACCAAAGGAATCCGGTTTTTTGAAACACAAATTATTATATGTGGTTTTTGATGAGGATCGCAGCTGCTGATTGTTGCAAAAAAAAAATTGCTTCTGTTCTTTTCCTCAATTCTGCTTTATTCTGCTTTATTCCGCAAGCCCTCATTCCCAGACCTCTCTGCATGCATGCATCCTTACCTATTGCATGACTTCCATCCAGGATTTCACTAAGGATTAAACCTACTTTCAGACCCGCAGGTATTAGTTCAGGTTGAATGCCTTACAGTTTTAAGGTTTCATGCTGGACTGATTCCATTATTAGCTAAAATTATTTAAATAAAAAAAGAATACCAAATTCCACTAAAAATATTATATTCCATCTCCTGTTTTTTAAATAACCATTAGACATTTTCTACGAAATCTGTCCGACTTCTCAAGTTTTGTTTGTATATTAGCATGATATTCGAGATGCCATAAGAAAATATTCAAACTGAAACAGCAAGAAATACATTTAACTATTGGAAAGATGGACATATTCAATGGAGATTGATCATTCCATCTTAAACTTAAAATGTTGAAGAATGCACATCAAATTTGTGGTTGTACCACGACACACAATAAGCAAACACTCCGCATTAATTTTTTTATGCTGATCTGAAAAATTTTTTATCTCCAAAATTCAACCTGAGATGAGCTTATCATTTTATTCAGCTCTTTCTGTACACTTGATCATACGAACAAAGAACTTGTTCATTGACTAGCAAACATCATAACATTGAAGTAACAAAATGCCGGCTTCTATTGTTGACCCTTTTATGGTTACCAGTCTTCCAAGGCTGCCATCATCAGGAAAGCTATCTGACCAATGTAAGATAGCGAAAATCCCAACGTCAACAAGTACTTCGTTTGATATAGCGGTGAATGGCTCGTACGTGGCAACTTTTATCCTCAAGCCATCTCCCAGAATGATCTGGTCTCACTCACTTTCACCATCTGTCAAAGTGGATGCTATCGACAGTTGTGATCTTGACAATGAAGCTGAGACACAGAATAGTTCAGACGGCGGTAAAATATATGCAGTTGGACTTTCGGATCGGAATAAACACTCGTTAAAACTTATTAAATGTGAAAATCTCTTTTCAGCAGATGCTAATGATGACAGCGAAAGCGTTATAGACATCAAAATAGACTCGCAAGCGGTTGGAGTACGCATTATGGAGGATAAAGAACGCGTGGTAGTTTTGGATAGTAAAGGAACAGTGAAAGCTTACCCTATTAGATTCAATAACGAGGAAAAGGAAGCTGAAGATCCCAAGCCACTTTTCACATTGAAGAAGCGGGGTGACTTGCATGGTTCCGTGATTTACTACAGATTTGTGAAATATTCAGATTTTGACCTCGGTAAGACATCCACAAAATTCGAGACTGCAGATAAGTTAGAGACAGTGCTCATTTTTGTGGACAGAATTCCATCGGAACAGGCAAATACACAAACTTTACAGGGACATATTCGTGCATTTGGACAGACTAGCGCATTGGATATTGTCAGTTCAACTTTAAAGCTTCCGGAAGAAGTGGGTAACTCTGAGTTAGAGATATCGTTCGATCCATCAGGAAGAATAGTTGTTTTGACAAATGGGGAACACATGAAGCTATACACATACAGGCTTCCATACTTAGAGTTGGACCAGACCGTTGATTTGGGGTGGCTTTTCAAAGATGAGGAAGTTGAAGGAGAAGCTTCGATAATCCCGGCTTCTACTAACAGGATGCTTGTGGCGAAAAACGGAATGATTGCATTGATTGACACAGAATTTAAGGCTCTCCTTACCAAATTTGATGTGATGGACAAGGCAAAAAGACAGGGTAAGGCTGTTCTTATGCAAGCACCGATGGTTAAGGGAAACACTTTGCGGTCCAGAGAAACATTCGCCTTGTATTTGGTCAGTAAAAGTGCCGAGACAGGAAGTATATTGAATCAGGTAACTGTAGATACCGGACTTGGTAAGCTGAGAGATGTTTTAGGTCGTGGATTGCGGGAATTCCGTCCTAAATTCACGCAGAAGTCCAAACGGTTTGTTGGATTGCCACTTCTCGTTACAAGAAGTGAATTGAAATCGAAAATCAAGGAGGCCAGTAGTCTTTTGAATCGTTCCGGAGAGGCTTCGAACAAGATGGGAAGAGTGTACGAACAGTTGAAAGAGATGAAGAGGACGAAAAAGTACGAGGAGCTTGAGCAGTACATAGTTTCATTTTTGAAGATGGATAAATCAGCCGATGCTGGTAGAGGACTCCAGAACACCGAAAACGGGGAAGTTAAAACAAACGAAGTGGGAAAATTGAGAGTGTATGAGGCTGGAAAAGACAGAATTGTTGATCCTAAGTTTTTCAGGAAGGTGGCGTTGCTATTGTTTGACCGTGTTGACAACAGAGCCATTGGAACAAAGATAAAAGTTCAGTTGAACGAGAATTTCATACCTGAACATGCATTAACGTATCTGCTTACACATCCACTCTTTCCAAAGGATATTACTCCTGGATTGCTCAATGTTCTTTCAGTGTCTCCAAGACTCATGAGACAATCTATTGTTACGTGCCCAAATATTCCGTGCAGCGATCTCATAGAGCAGATGAGCCTTGTAGAGGATGCAGATATGTTTAAAGACATTGTTGGACGGGTAACGGACGATTTTGCGCTTGATACAATAACAGAGGAGATGATCAGGCTTGCAAATGGAGAAGCAGGAGGCTCTAATGCGAAGATCGACGTTGATGGAATCATCCGGAAGGTGATGGACACTGGTTATGGCATTTCAATAATGAACTCCTTGATAGACTCGAATGGTGTGACTTTAAGTCTTCACTATTCGAAGAATGAGTCGGAGCTCGGAAACTTGACGAGCAGAATTGAGAAGAAGGTGAGCGAGTGCGAGCAGCAGTCGAGACTATTGTCGATAATCGACCAGTCGCTATCTTTAGTTGATGGAGTGAGTGGAAGAAAGAAAAGAGAGCAAGCCGAAAGAAGAAGAAGAAGAAAGACTCAGTCTCAAAGCAAGACGGTGGAGGTAGAAAGCGGACGTACAGACTCAATGCTAAATGTGGGAAGTGTGTCGAATGAATTATTTGATTCCTCTTTGTCAAATACCAAGAGGATTCCTACATATTCTATTGAGCGTCTAGAAATATAGGTTTAAGTATGCATTAATATGAAAGCAGGCCATTAGTATGTTTTGGCTATTGTAGATAGGATGCTGAGATGTGTAGATATTGAGCTTAGATGACACCGCTTTAAAGATGTCTTCCGTGCTGGACTGGATATGTCAAATTAAAAATGACCGTATACACTTTTATCGGTATAGACTGGAAATAGGAGGGGCGCGGGTCCCAGAATTCGGCAAGGTGGAGGCTGGGCTCGAAAATTGTAGGTGAAAAAAAAAGGAAAAGAACAGCGGAAAAGAACAACGAAAAAAAAAATCGGCCCGAGCCTCAACGTGGTATATAAAGGAGTTGTAAGTGTTTCTTTTGGCAGTTGTAATTCCACAGATATAATACCAGCGTTTGGTACTTTTTTCACGCCAAAGAATAGCAATTGAACAGGATGAAATTTTCACTGGGCGGATTAGTGTCCTTTTTGGTGCTTTGCCTTATGTTTGCAAAGCAGACATTATGTGCAGCAGATTCGAATCTTCCAGAATTGCCAACTGTGACACACAAGGTGTACATGGATATCGTGGAGGGACGTGGCAAGGATGCGAAGAAGCTTGGGAGAGTTGTGCTTGGACTTTTCGGAGGAGTTGTTCCAAAAACTACAAAGAACTTTTACCAATTGTGTGCATCGGATGATCCAAACTTTGGATACAAGGACTCAACGTTCCACAGAGTGATCAAGAACTTCATGATTCAAGGCGGTGACTTCACGAAGGGTGATGGAACAGGTGGCAAGTCGATTTACGGCAGCAAATTCGAGGATGAGAACTTCAAAGTTGCATTAGACAGACCAGGTCTTTTGGCCATGGCTAATGCAGGCCCAGACACCAATGGATCGCAGTTTTTCATCACTACTGTGTCGACTCCATGGCTTACGGGAAGACACGTTGCGTTTGGCCGGGTTTTGGAAGGTTACGAAGTTGTTGAGAAGATTGAGAATGCAAAGACAGGATTTGGCGACAAACCAAGAAAGCCAATCATTGTTGCGGAATGTGGTGTCATTGATGATGCTGCCGAGACAACTGCTGAGGTTAAGGACGAGTTGTGAGGGTTTGATTGTTGATGCTTTATAGTTATTTTGATAGGTAGTGGAGAGAGAATACATATATAAGTAACATTAAAGCCAAGATCGCGGCTCGTAGAGAAATAAACGATGCAGGCCAGTGTAGGTGCCCGGTAGGTGTTGCATAATGCCGCCGGGTGTCCAAATATGGAAGTTTTGCATGCCATGTAGAATTGAAGAGATAAGAGATGCATAAATCTTAAAATTGACGCATTTTCTTATCTGAGGTAAGAAAAAGATAAACAAGGTCGCATGGCGTGAAGGATTCATCGGAAAACCTGAAGGGACACCTGAAAGCCCAGAATGCATATTTCTGGCAGAGTTATCTGTCGACATGTGGATTCATTATGCTAAAGAGTTCGTCTGTGAGCAGTGAAATTTTTTTTCCAATTTGTGCTGTAGTGTAGTGCTGCTGCTCGCTATAATTTTCCGTTTATTACCAATTTTTTGGAAATCTCGCTATCGAAAAATTGTTCTTTGGAAAATTTTCATTATGCCGGCAGTATTGTTGCTTGAATTGTGGTTTGTTTTGAATTATCTCCTCGTTCTGATTAATGCCACAGGATGAGATAAAAGAGAGCGGCGAATAAAATTTGACGATCAAAATTTGAAAATTGTATTTAATACAAGATTACCGCCGAGACAGGAGAAAGTGAGACACAGGAAAGAGTGAGAAGAGATATAGGAATAGGGAAGATATTGAACATAGCGAGAGATATTGCTATAGAAATTGCTAGAAGAGATATTGATATAAGTGAGAGGAGATACTAATATAGAAATAGTGAGAGATATTGCTATAGAAATTGCTAGAAGAGATATTGATATAAGTGAGAGGAGATACCAATATAGAAATAGTGAGAGATATTGCTAAAGAAATTGCTAGAAGAGATATTGATATAGGCGAGAGGAGATACTAATATAGAAATAGCGAGAGATATTGCTATAGAAACAGTGAGAGAAGAGATTCTAGAAGAAATAACACATAGTATCATCCGCTAGAACTATTACTACCAGTACTAAATACAAACTAGGCATTTACGCAAAATAAGCGTGTGGAATAATACACTACATACCGTAAATGAGCTCGAGCTATTCAAGCTACGGTACAGACACATCAGAGAGGACGACTCCGCGGGCGATCGACGCGCCGACGCGGCGGCACGCGTCGATGTCGGTTGACGGGGGCCAGGCGTTGGGTCGAAGCTTCATATACAGCAGTTATCGCCCGAGTGGTCTGGAGGGATTCGCGGCGGGGACCCCGGCTGTGCACTCGACGAGTTCCGTGCACGAGGAAACGGCAAATTTTGCGGGGGTTGGCGTGGACGAGGAGAGCAGCGGCAGTGAGGCCGTGCTGGGGGAGACAGCGGAGCCGGAGCCGGAGGGAGAGGGGGAAGCGGAAGTGGAGGGGGAACGATCGTACTGGTCTGCGGGGGAGCCCCGTGCAACGAAAAGCTCGAGATCGGATTCGTTCTCGCAGACATCTTTGTCGCATAATTCATTGCATAATTCATTTTCGCAAACGCCCGAGCCCCCGAGCGAGTCCCCTTTGCCCGAAGCGCCCCTTTTAGCCGAGCCCCCCCGCACGTCGTGGCAGAAGTTTTTCGCGCGCGCGAGGAAAATCACCCGGGACTTCCCCAGGGACCTCCCCGCGTGGAAGCAGACGGGGGCCCGTGTGGTGGGGTACGTGCCGGCGGTGTTCCTCGGGGTGCTCATGAACATCTTGGACGCGCTCTCGTACGGAATGATCATGTTCCCGTTGAGCGAGCCGTGCTTTAAGGACATGGGTCCGGCGGGATTATCGATGTTTTACGTTTCGACGATCGTGTCACAGCTTGTTTTTTCGCTGGGCGGGTCGGCGTTCAAGTCCGGGATCGGCTCCGAGATGATCGAGGTGACGCCCTTTTTCCACAAAATGGCCTCCAGCATCATGGTGAGTCTCGGGGAGGACAACAAAGACGCGGTGGTCGCCACGACGATAGTGACGCTGGCCTTTTCTTCGGTGGTGACCGGGTTGTGCTTCGGGCTGCTCGGGAAATTCCGGCTGGGTAGGCTCGTGGGCTTTTTCCCACGCCACATCCTCGTGGGCTGCGTTGGCGGAGTGGGATACTTTTTGGTGGTCACCGCGATCGAGGTGTGCTCGCGGATTGATGGCGGGATCCACTACAACGCGGCGGTGCTGCGCTATCTTCTGCAGCCGCTGGTTTTCTTACAGTGGACCGTGCCGCTAGCGCTGTGTGCCGTGCTTGTGCTTGCGGAGCGCTTCGTGCGCAGCCCGCTCCTTGTGCCGGGATACATCATCGCCGTGTTTGCCGCATTCCATGCGCTCGTTGCCGCTGTCCCGCAGTGGTCGCTCGGCGCCGCCCGGCGCTTCGGCTGGGTCTTCGCCGCGCAGCGCTCCGCAGGCCCCTGGTACGGCTTCTATGCGCTCTACCGCTGGCGCATCGTCGACTGGTGGCTCGTCCTTGCGCAGATGCCAACCATCCTTGCGCTAACCTTCTTCGGCGTCCTCCACGTGCCCATCAACGTCCCCGCATTGGCGCTATCCACAGGGCAGGGCGCAGACGGCGCAGACGCCGTCGATGTCGACCGCGAGTTGCTGGCGCACGGCATCAGCAATGCACTATCCGGCATGCTCGGCGCCATCCAGAATTACTTGGTCTACACAAACTCGGTGCTCTTCATCCGCGCAGGCGCCGACTCGCGCCTCAGCGGCGTCCTCCTTGCGCTGGCTACCGCAGCCGTCATGGTCGCCGGCCCCGCAATCATCGGATACATCCCGGTATGCGTCGTTGGCACTTTGGTGTATCTTTTGGGTTATGAACTCCTCAAAGAGGCACTCTGGGACACAGTGGGCCGCGTGCGGCCCTTCGAGTACGCGACGATCGTCGTTATCGTCGTCACAATGGGCGCAGTCGACTTTGTTGCGGGAATAATCGTTGGAATTTTGCTTGCGTGCGTGTCTTTCGTGGTAGAGGCTGCGGGGCGCGAGGTCGTGCGCGGCGTCTACAGCGGGCGCTATGCGCGCTCGATCGTTGTGCGCCACCCAAAGCAGATTGAGTTCCTTGCGCGGGTCGGCCGCCAGACCTGCGTCTTCAAGCTTGCGGGTTCGCTATTCTTCGGCTCGATCGGCCGGCTCGAGGAGCGCGTGCGCACGCGCTTTGCGCACCACGCCTGGCTGCGCGACCCCATTAAGTTCCTCATTCTTGACGTCAACGGCGTCCCGGGCATCGATTTCTCCGCCGCAGAGGGCTTCAAGCGCATCCGCAACCTTGCGCTCGACCGCGGCTGCTATCTTCTCATCTCCTCTGTCGATGCGCACTCCGTCATGGTGCGCGCGCTCGAGGACTGCGGCCTCTGGGAGGACCCGCGCGACCGCGCCCGCGTCCAGCTCTTCCACGACCTCAACTCTGCGCTCGAATGGTGCGAAAACAGGTTCTTGGCGGACGTGGCGGCGTATGCACGCGGTAGCGCAGCGCTCGACGGCCCAGGAACACCTCCAACGGGCATCGCGATCCGCTCCCGCCGCCCTTCCAAAATCGGCGCCAGACCCCGCAGCGCTTCGCACGTGCAGACTTCCCGCAGACTCCCAATGGCGCTCCTCCAGAACGCGGGATTCTCCCCTTCGGAGCACATCCCACTTCTCTCGGCGTCGCCACGCCGCGCGCAGTTCGTCTCGGCCGCCCAGAAGTCCCTTTCCGCCGAGCGCCGCGAGCTCTTGAAGTCCGCTGCCCCGCCCGCACAGCCGTTGCCCCTCGTCTTGAAAATCATGCAGGGCCTCGCCGACTCCCTCAGCGAATCCCTCTGGGCTGCCTTGTGCCCCTACCTCCGGAAATCCGTCTTTGGCGCCGCACGCACCATCTACTCCCGGGGATCCGACCCCGTTGCCCTTTTCTTCGTCGAGCACGGCCTCATCAACTACCGCATGACTTTCAACAACTTGAATCTCAGCCTCCGCAGCTCCGTGCTCCCCCTCACGCTCTTCGGCGACATCATCGCGTCCCACTCCGACGACAGGAAAATTGTTTACACCGCAGAGTCCGCATCCACCGTCTGGGTGCTCGACGCCGCTTCCATCGGCAGGCTCCGCGCCGACAACGCCGAGCTCTACGAGCAGCTTCTTGTTGTCTGCCTCCGGCTCTCCGCCCAGCGGGCCGATACCATCGCCTCCAACATCATGGTGTCGTCCTGAGAAATTTTTTGCCTGAATTTCGCTTCGCTTGCCCTCGGAGTTTTCGCGTACCTGGTACTGGATTTATTGTCGCTGCAGTTTCTTTGAATATTTCGATATTTGATGCGATCTGAAGGTGTTCGGAATTTGAACTTTGATGCAGTCTGAAGATTTTTGGAATTTGATCTTTGATATTCAGAATTTTTGATGCAATTCTACATCATTTTGTGGATTCCTCCCATAGATTTTTATTGATTTTTTTTTTTCTTAACTCAACTTTGCCTTTGCATTGCTCTTCTGTTGCTTACAACCTTTGCGAAGTTACGTAGAAATTATTTATCTGATGCGTGAATTACTTATCTGATGCTGTCATATTTAATTCGATTTGGTTTCAAGTGTGACTTCATTACTTTATGAAGCTTCTTGTTAATTTTAATGTTGTGTGCTTTTAAGGCTAAATAAAGGAAATCATAAAAGTAATAGAAATAGAAAAGAAGGCACATGAACTAAATAAAAGGGTAAGATGCAGATGTTAAGTACCTTTAATCCTTATAAGGAAGGCCTTATTTGCGTAAACAAGGCAGGACAGTTACATAAACCCGACGATCGGCAAATCTGTTACCGATACATGAATTACTTATCTGAGGGATTATATTTGATGGCTTATATCTGAGGGATTATATCTGAGGGATTATATCTGATGAATTATATTTGATGAATTATATCTGATGGATTATTTATCTTATACATTATCTATTATCCTTGAATCGGCTCTCCCAATAGTGCTTCCTTCTTATCTCATTGATGCTTGCTTCATCTTACGATTTAACCTTCATGAAACTGAAGATCCCACACTCTTCCGTTGAAATTGGCTTGCATAACTTCTGATTTCTGCATCCCCACTGATTCTTCATCAATTAATACCATACGCTAGTATTTCTTCCAGCATTCTAACTCTTATGAACAATTCTTGCTTCACTTTGAGTAGCCTTATTTTGACTTCATCTTAGCTTTTGCTTTATTCGACTTCGACGTTATTTGGCTTTCTTTATCCACTATTGCGTTGCTTTAACATCATGTTAATTTCTTCAACATCGCATTGGAGTTGCCTTGATTTTGCTTTCGTTGAATATCGTTTGACATCTGGCACCGGCTTCAATTGAAATTACCAACATGTTGAAACTTCTTGCTCATCTTGACTTCGCATTTACTGCATGTCTTAAATATTCAAATTTGCCATTAGCATGTACTTTACGTGGCATTTTGATTGAGGAATTGCATTGACTAAAATATCTAGATTGCTTGAAATATCTCCATTTCTTGTATTTCTTGCATTTATTGCATTGCCATTTCTTGATTCACCATCAATAACGCTGCTTTTTGCGCTTCTTAATTTAGGTACAATACCGCATCCTACTAACCTGATTATGAGTGTAGTATCACCAAATAGGAAACTAACCACCCGAAACAGTCAATTGTGAACATTCCTTACGTTTATGTTCATTCTAGAACTAGAAAGCTGCTATTGCTTGATGCCATTATTTTACCATGTAGCAAATTATGCATTTTGAGGAGAAAAGTAAAGAAATAGTAATCCCACTTGACTCTCTTAAATCCTTCTGTTCGGACATGAAACAAGGCGCGAACATACCGACGCGACTATCGACTGATGACAATAAAATATGCCTCTTTCCCTCTACTCCCTCACAAACATGCATACTCCTCCTACATTCTGCCTTAATGCATAAACCTCATGATCGGCAGCAGCCATTGGATCACGTAAGCACCTCAAGTTTTCAAATTGTAGAGATGGACATGCGTCTATACTGAAAAATGTGTCACTCACTAGCCTGAAAAATTTTTTATCTTTCTGGAACTTAACAGGCATGTGCGGGATTTAAAATTTCTGTTATCATCCCCCGCATTTTTCAATCGATCTCGATTCGTGAATTTCGCTTTATTGGATCTCATTCTACTTCGATTCACTTTGTTTGCATTTTTGCATTATTCGACTTCGTTAAGGAAACAAGCATGGGGCTTTTTCACACATCGATTGCAAATAGCCAGCAACTTAACAACTGGGCCGAGGACGAAGTCAGAGCCACTTTTTCTCCAGGGCTCTCAGTTAGAAACTCTGCTTTAGGTGGATACGGTCTTTTTTTCGATTCTCATCACATTCCAAAGCAACAAAACTGGAATGGGGAAATATTGAGGATACCGGCTGGCTCTGTGCTCAGCTTGGAAACATGTAGGGCGATAATGCGGTCTTGCAAGCAGGAAAAGACCCAAACTTTAACGTTTATTCAGCAGTGTCTCAAAAGCTACTGTAGCGAGGCACATGTAGTTTCTGAAAGTTACATTTTGGTGGCCTACTGCGTGGCTTTTCTGGTGTTAGGGCGCCTGGGCAGGCTTAGTGACCTCCAGTCGCCTTCCGCCCGGTTTGTGGGGCGATATTTTGACATTCTGATGGAAACCAAAGTCCACAATCTCAATAATGACGATGTAAATCTATTGCTCGCTTATGTGAGCGAGTTTCCGGGTAACACGCTTGTTCAGGAGGTCGTTAGAAGATTGCATGATGGAGCGAGTTCACGGTTTGCGGGATTAATCGACGAAAAACTGTTGGAAAACAAGCATCCCGGAATACTTTCAGCCAATGAGGTGATCCAGATCGAAACGGCGATTAGATCACGGGAGCTCGAGATTCCGGACGTTTGCAGTAGCACAAAGGGTGGGCAGGGGGCTGATTTCAGCATCAGCATCAAGATGGTGCCCATTTTGGACTTTGCAAACCACAATAATGACCTGGTTAACGCCTATTTCGACATTGACCGATCCAACAACGACGTTTTATTGAAGTTGGACCCGGAAAGCTTCAAACAGCAGGCTGGGCAAGTCCACGAGGTGTTTATCAGCTACAGTCCGGTTGAGGAAGCAACCCGATTCCTGGTGACTTACGGATTTATCCCACGCAACCTGGATTCTACGCCAACTTTCGTGGATGTTCCATTTTGGGGCCATTTTGCAGACCACAAAACAGAAAATGAACGCTGGAAAGATCCCAACGTGTTGTTTGCAGTGAGATCAGGCGTGGATGGGCGGATCGACGACGTTCAAATCTGTCTCACAGACAAAAAAGAGGTGTTGAGTTTGATGAGACGGATGATGGAGAAAGATGATGTCACCAGGAATTCCGAACAGGAAACTCTTTCACAATTTGTGACGGTGGTGAGAAACTGGCTCGGGGAATTCACAGAGAGATTGAAGAGGTACAAAACATGGGCAGATACACAGAAATTGGAAGATGGAAAAAGCAAAAACATCTGCGAACTAGTAGAATTTGGAATAGTGATGGCAGAAAAGTTTGCTGCAAGGTACCAGGAGGAAACAAGGGTGGAAAAGCAGCGGAATTACTCAGCGCTAATTTTAGCGGCAAGGGATGATCACGAGGCCAATGAATGGGACAGTTTGAGACTCATTCCGGACTATAATGAGGAAGAAGAACACATTGAGGGGTAACAATGGAATAGATGGAATTAGAGGTGCGAGGAAAACAGGATGGATTTTGAAACACGGAGCATTGTGAGCAGAACATGGAAGGTCATTGACAATGGTCGGGAGCTGGATAATAACTTCCATAGGGTTCGCTCGAAACTGGTAAAGTCAATAGCTTGTTTCCGGATGCGGAAAGTACAAACAATGCTTTTACACCGCATTGTGCTCTTTGGTGCTGCCGTGGATCTACTTTCAATCATTTAGAAATCTTGGCATCATTGTTGGCCAATATTGCCGTGGGCAGCATACATTCTGCCCCTGAATCAGCGATCCAAATTTCATCAGAATGTTAATTTGGGTGATTGACAGGATGGAAAAGACACATTGCCAGCTGCTTTCCAACACATGAGAGACTGACTATTAACAAACTCTGGGAGCGGAATTCATGCTTTATGATCTGGAACGCGTGCTAAACGAATCGGATGGAGATTGGATGTAATTAATACAGATATGGCTAATAGTAGTTAGGGACTGCGAGCTATGTGCGTGGGCTGTCGTAGAGGCGGACGTGGGATGGATGGAGCGAGCGCAAACTTTTTTTTTTCCCCTCTATCCTGCCTTATTTTCCTGCCTTTTCGATTCGCTGAAATAAACATGCGCGGGATACTGCGATCTTGACGTGTCGTGGGCAGATCTGGAAATACCTGCCAAGTAAAGATATATATATCTTTTTATATTATATATAGGTGCAGATATGTCATATCAGGCGTTTATTTAGGAATTTGCACACACATATTGGTATGAAAAGGTACAATTAGAGTGAAAACAGCATGCATCTGGGATCAAAATAGGCTGTGGACGGTGAAATGACTCCATATGTAACAGGGGACCAAGATTTCAGCAGTTGCAGATATCTGCTGGCAGGGGGTGGATGGTTAAAATATTAGTGTTAGGATTTGCAGCTTTAGCACAGATGGAATAAAAAAAAAAAAAAAATAAGGATGACAATTTCCAGGGACGCCACCCCACGCGGATGCAAACATGCCACCTTGCCCACGTAAAAAAATTCGAGTTTTGGGAAATGGCACACCACAGACGGCCGAAAGTAGTAATTGGACGTTGGGGAAAACAATGAACCATCACGCCTGGGAAGAATTTTTTGCTTTGTGTCCGGCTGAATTAAGTGATAACCACATTAGCACATCCGAGCTTCTAAAATGATATTGCTCATACGTATTAGATCACAAGCGTTAGATGGCACTTCGCTAGAAGTTCACATATATACCGTGGGATTTTCGTTCGGGAAGAGTATGAATTGAGAGATTATAGTTTGCGAGAAAAATTGGGAATTCAATTTCCACAATTTGCTTTCGGACCTGTATTAATAAGCTGGGGGTGTATATACGGAATAATCAGAGTCTTAAGACCGAAGTGCCAAACGAGAGAAAAAAAAAAGGGCGGCTAATTGCAGGAATATAAATAGAAAGCAAAAAGATCTGCATTGACGTCAGAGCTTCTAGTATCGATTGGATCTGGATATAATTCTGAAATTACACCAAGTATAGATCAAGGAGAGTACGCAAGGGAGAGATTGGTTAGAGAAGAGGAGATCCGAAAAATAGTATTTAAACAAGCAAAAAGGTTAAGGAACAGAGGCATACATTGACAGATTTGGGATTGTTAGGCATGAGTTATAAGAGAAGTGCAAGCGAAGGTGTGAGTGGGAGAGAAATGGATGTGGGGGAGAAGGAGGAAGAAATGAAAGGGATAGAAATGGGTAAAGCAGGAAATATGAATAGCGTTAGAGAAAATGTGAATGCTGTTAGAGAAAATGTGAATGCTGTTAGAGAAAATGTGAATGCTGTTAGAGAAAATATGAATACTGCAGATGGAGAAAATATCGACAGTACTGTTAAAGAAAATATGAATAGAGCTAGGGAAAACGCAAACCACCCCCAAAGTAGCCTGAGGAAAAAGAGAGTGGGAAAAGCGTGTGATTCGTGCCGGCTGAAAAAAACTAAGTGCTCGGGAAAACAGCCGTGCGAAAAATGCATTGCGGATAACAAGATATGCATATATACGCAGCGGAAGAAATCGCGGGATAAGACATATTCGTACGAGTACGTGGAGATGATGGAAAAGCGGCTGTGCATACTGCGCAAGTCGTTGCTGAGGCTCTGCGAGCTTGTTCGGCGGAGCGGCGGTGCGCAGGGCAGCGAGAGCGGCGAGAGCGCCGATTGCGCACCTGCGGATGCGGATGCGGATGGCGCCATACATGATCTCGAGCGCTTCAGGCAGCGCATGACCTACGACAAGGACGCAGAGAACGGCCCGTTCTCGATCAACCAGGTTGTCTCGTTACTGATAAGCAGCGAGGAGTTGAAGCACGACTTGAATGATGAGGACGAGTTTTTCCGGCGCATCGGCGCTGCGGAGGAGATGTTTCAAAAGTTGAAAAAGCAGAAAGGGCGCGTGCGCCATGGAACAAGGCAGAAATCTCGTGCGGGAAATTTGCAGACGCACAAGAAAAGGCAGCGCAAGTCGGCTAAGGCGCTTGTGAGCGATGCGGCGGCAGCGCAGCCATCGGAGACGTCTGGTAAGACAGAGAAAACAACAAAAACGGGGAATGCGATGCCGATTCCGCGCCCCCGGGCCGCTAGCGACCACGAGCACGAGCGCAGGATACGCAGGTCCGGCGCGGGGCGCGCGCCGATCTCTTCGTCTGCGCCCGCAATCACGTCTTCAAACGTCAGTTTAGCATTTTCGGGCTCAAACGGCAGCTCTTCTAACTCGTTGTCCGATTCGGTCAGCTCGCCTTCCCCGGACAGTCTGCTTTCGGAAAGCGCATTTCCGTATCAGGCAGTTGGTCCTACATACATGCAGCCGCTCCGGCGGATTCGTGAGGAGGCGGGCGCCGCCAGTATGGACGACATGATTGAAGGGCGGGGCGCTGGCGCGAGCGCTGGAGTGGCGAGCGCTGGAGCGCCAGGCGCAGGCGTGATGGATACCGGCGCAATTGACGCTGGCGCAGACATGATAGACCTCGACTCGTTTGCGCTTCCAGGGTTCAACTCGGGCGCGCAGTTCGCCGCAGCCGCCATGAACGGGTACTTCAGCGCAGGCGCGGGCGCAGGCAACTCGAGCCGCAGCAGCAATTCCAGCGGAATCTCGGACAATACCGCCGGCATCGGCGCACCCCGCAGCGCCCTCTCCTCCTCAACCTCCATCACCTTGAATGAGCTGGGAGGTGTCACCCCAGCCTCATCTTTCGATAATTTCAAGATCCCATCCAGGCTCCCGCAGCACCGCCCGAGGTCTTCCGACCGCTCTTTGACAGAGTTGCCGTCTCCTAGAAGCAATTCGTCCTCCAAGCTGGAAAAATCCCTTTTCGGGTCTGCTCCCGGGATGACGAATGGGGAAAATAACGCGAGCTTCTTTGATTCGCTAGTTTCCACGGACTCGCCGCCCAACATGCTTCGGAAACTCGCTGATCCCAGCATGAGTGGCTCTCAGCAACCCGAGTATCTTCTTCCGGTGAACCGAGACGATGATTTTCTCAGGATGCAGGATCGGTCTCGGTCCATTGGCTCTGAACTTGATGTTTTGTGAGCTGTGGATGAGACCATGCTCTAATCCGATATATTCCTTGCTTTTCCGTTTTCTTTTTCTTTTCATATGCCATCTTAATTGTTATATTTTTGAATCGACACTCTGTTACATGGATGGTTGATTTTCAGGCACTTACGGCTGTACTTAATGTAGGTAGAGGGGAAATGAATGCTGAAGATGTATAATGCGAACCATCTGCTGGTTATCTGAAAGTCACAGGCATGATAGGTGTCACCCTTGAACCAATTAAGCAAAGTAGTACATGCGTAACGAACTAGTACCTGTATAGTAACAGTAGATCTGAAAATGCTGTATAGGGATGCATAATGCCGAGTGAATGTACAAAAATACACCAAGTATGGTGTGGCTGACATATAATGCATAATGGGCATACAATGCATACTGGACATACGGCAAATTGTTGATGAACACACTATACACGATGAATAGTGAAGTAGATACGCAATAAATAGTGGGTAAGTGTTATACATGGTATGTTCATAGTGGGTAAGTGCCATACATGGTATGTTCATAGTCCCAGGAAGTATGCTATACAGTATATTCATACTCCCAGTAGCATGCTAAAACATTCTGTAGAGCACAAAGTATAATACTCACCTGAACCTTCTTATTTCAAATACAATCTACTCTTAGAAACGGGTTGCAACAACTCTGCTGATAGGTCTGAGATTAGTGTGAACATATCCTTATAAGAACAGATGGACTATATCCAAGGCATCCAGACCCGGCAATTACGAAAACATCAAGTGCAACGTAAACAGAACTCCTAACCAAAACCGGCATCATAGATAGACAGCGAGAATTAGCATTAATACAAGTACGTATTTCGTTAAAAGCAAACCAGCAACCGCGAACTTCAATAATACACCTGGCTTCGGTGGTACCGGCGTCTCCTGGCAAAAAAGTCGATGCGGTAACAGATGCAACTGATAAACCTGTACAAGGCCATTCCAGCAACAATCCACAAAATGACAGTCATGAAGATGGTTGCACTCTCCTGATCGTACTGCCGTTTAAGCAATCGTGAGGAAACAGTAGTGGTGGTGCCCGAGTTGTTTGACTGATAGCCCTCCTTTTGGATGCTGATGAAGTCATCCAAGCCGCCAGTTCGGAGCACAACAACTAGGAGCACGAAGTTGGACAGAAGCCAGAGAAGAACCGTGTAAGTGCGGCCTTTGGCGTAGTTCTTCCTGGAAATCTTGATGCTGGAATCGGATTGGTGGTGGCCGCCATCATCTGAGGACTCCAGCTCGCTTTGTGCCTCCCGATACATCTCATCTGGGTCCTTGAGTGCCTCCGAAAGAAGGAGAACATGCTCATCGGCCGCTGCAGAGCCTCCAGTCTTCTGCTTCGCGACATTGGCCACCTTCTTGGGCTCGGAAGACCCACCTTCGGGCTTGTTGGCACCCTTGGTACCCCAGGAGATGTCGTCGATGTTGCAGAAGGCGTATATGGTCAAGACGTTGATGTAGGCCGGGTTGAGAAGTAGGTACTGGAGGATGCAGGCAAAGAGATGGAACATGTCGAAGAATAGGAGCGAGGAGAGAAGGTAGAGTGCGTAAGTTGAGGCCAACGAGACGGTGAGGTCCCTGAAAGTGGCATTTTTCAAGTATGTGAGCGGGTTGGTCGGGTCGGCGGAGTTCTTGATGTCGCTTTCGATGCCGAGGATCGAACTGATAGTCAAAACAACCACGCAAAACATCATGTAGATGGCAATGAGCGAGTAGAGAAAAAAGACAAGCTGGTAGAGGTGGCGGCTCTCCTTTGGCTTGTTGCCGAACGAGATGATGAAGGTCAAGCCCGAGGCAACGATGTAAATCCAGAGAAACGCGACGGCAAGCACATTTCCGGCCTTCCAGCCGATCGACGTGCCGAGCACCTGGAGTGTCAATATCCTGAAGATGAGGAAGTACGTGGCCAAGGAGAACCACGAGAGAACGATGCTGAGAAACTGGTAGATGGTCTCAATGATGAGAAGAAGCTTGCGGCCGAGCGTGTGGCCCGAGTGGAAGATCCTGTAAAAGTGGATCAACGAGTACAAAGCAGCGAAAAACGAGCCGTTCAACCAGCGCCTTCTCTGGCCCATGAACTCGCTGATTGAGCCGGGAACATCCGTAACCGCGTACGAGTCGTGGACATACCGCAAGAGGCAGGAGCTTGCGGGTTTCGAAACCAACTGGTAGCACAAAATACGATCTTCCGCAAGGTACATGTTGGATTCAAGCACGCCTGCGGGCTTGTCCGTGTTTGTTTTCATGTCCTCACCGTGGAAGTACGCCTGGAGAGGGTCTCCCTGCAAGGCCGAGTACCGGTACGCGCTGAAAGCACCCGGCAAGACGGAAACAAACCCGAAAAACGACTCTGTGGGCTTGTCGAGGATGTTCGACATCTTATATTCGAAATTCTGCGCCGCAACTAGCGGATTGGCGATGCACGCTGCCGTATCGCAGCACTTTGTCCACACCCAACGCCAGCCCTTGCCGAAAAAAGACGTTTCATCGTTCGCACTGGCGTGTTTCCCAAGCATGGCCCGGATTTCGCCGCATGCACCGGCCACTTTGGGGTCCTTAAAGGCCTCCCAAAGCTTGAATATGGACTCTGGCCCGGGCTCCGTGCCCACATCCACGAGGCAGACGATCTTGGGGCGCAAGTTCGGGCACAAGAAGTTGAAGGCCCAGCGGTGGGAGTTGATTTTCTGTGCATTGTGCTCTTTTAGGAGAAACATCAGCTGCACTGGGATCGTCTGCTCGGTAACAAGCGGGATTTTCGGGCACGACGAGCTGAAATGCGAACTTCTAGTGCTCTTCTGTGTGCTCTGCGCCTGTGTTTTGCCATCAGCAGACCTGCTACTGCCATATTCGAACTTGCCAATGCCAAAACTCGTCGTATACTCGAACAAATGCGCTTTGACATCTTTCCCGTTCACCTTCTCCTGGATAACTCCCTCCTGGTAGCACCCAAGCAACGTGAGGAGCGCCTTGGCCCGCTCGTTGAGCTTGTTACGGCCGTCTGCAACCACAACAACCACGATTTTCTTCCAGCAGTCCTTGCCAAACGGTTCCTCCCCCTTGTACATCTTCTTGATATTCTTAAACACACCTTTCAAGGTCCGGGCCAAGAGCACCTCGTCCTCATTGTACATCGTGCACACAATCATGAGCTCTGTCTCCCTGGGAACCGCATACCACTTGCTTCTGAGCGGGAAATTCTCAATATACCTGCAGGCCTCGGCGTTCTCCGGCTTGTAATCCTTCGGATCTGCAGTCACTGCATGGTATCTAACATATTTGAACTCTGCCAAGTCACGTGCTCCGGGGAACGGGATCTTCCCGAGTAGCGGGCCGGGCACCGGGTAGTCAAAACTGTAGTAGGCACCGTTGAGAAGCTTCACCTGCTCTGCACCGGCCACGTTGGGCAGGGCGGCGTTACTTCCTGTTTGGGCGTACGCCGCCGCACTGCCCAAATAACTGCCCTGCACGCTTGGCACACCAGGCGCACCCCCGGGCACACCACCCGGTGCACCCCTGGGTTCGAAACCGGGGTCCGACCCATATGCCGGCTGCACGGCCGCACCGCCTTGGCGCTGCCCCAGCTGGCGCTTCTCCTCAGCCACAAATCCCTCCTGGCCGAATATCTCAGGCTCGTCCGCATCTCGCACAAACTGCTGAAAGGGGAAAGACTCCCGACCGCCCTGCTGGAGGGGCAGCGCCGACGACTGCGCCGATATCTGGCTCATCGACGCGCTTTTCGACCGATTGCTGCCCAAATAATTTTCATCCAAGAAACTTTTCGAGTCGTAAGTCCCCTTTTCCTCTTCCTCATTATCGCTTCCCCCGTTGAAATATTCTCCGAGATCATACTCGTAACTTGAATTCACGACATTACTCCCGCTAAAAGGCCGGGATGTGCCCGGAGCTCTTCTTGTTGCACCAGGAGGACTTAAAAGGGCATCTTGCCTGATAGTCGAGTGTGCCTTACTCCTATTTTGGGACATGGGCAATATTGAAGTTGCAGGAGGAGGTCTTCTTCTGTTAGTATGGGACCACCCACTCATTTCATAGTTATCGGTTGCATCCTGAGAATTATCCGAATCGTACTCATCGACATCAAACGGGCTTTTTATTGGCTGTGACATGTTGGGAACCAGAGATGTTAGAGTTTGGAATGTCAAGATGGAAAATGGTAATAGGAATGAAAATTGGAATGAATGTTAGGAATGAAAATTGGAATGAAAATTGGAATGAAAGTTAGAATGAAAGTTAGAATGAAAGTTAGAAAGCAATGAAAAATGGAAATAGTTACTCCAGCCAAGATTTCAGAATGTGCAAACCTAAATATATTTCTAAAGAACTCCAATTCTTATAACTTCAGATGCAAGTGAAGATTTCCCAAAATGAAAGCGTAATTACCAATGGAGCCCAACCCTTAAACTGCGAAGAGCAAATAGTGAATGAATGGAAAATCAATACGCAGATTTCTGTCTGGAACACATGCAGATTGCACGCAATCTAAAATTATAGGGTCCAGCTGATTCTATTATTGTAACGCGTGGAGAATATGAAGCGAAAAAATTGAGACGGAGAAAAATTGATTGAGATCGACCATGCTTCCAAATTAAGAAGTAATGCACTGATGAGCTTGATTTACATTCCAAGGTTCATCCCATCGTTCCATACATATAGGTGTAGGTTTTTGATTGTCTGGTGTGTAGAATGAAAATAAGATATGGCAAATGCAAATGCAAATGCTGAATGCCAAATGCAAATGCAAATAGACGCCAAATGCAAATAGACACCAAATGCAAATGCAAATTCAAATAATTGCCAAATGCAAATTCAAATAATTGCCAAATTATGCTTAACTAGAATCCGGATTCTCTCTCTTCACTTCTTCCCTATCCATCCCCCTCACACTTCCAAATCTCACATCACGCAGATTTCCTTGCAGCACAGCCACGAAAACAATCTCCGATAAACGTATACTAGAACAAAATGACTTATGACCAACCTGACTGGTCACTCTTGAAGCAAATACAATAAAAATGACCGACGCAAATTCGCATGCCCGATTCTCAGCCCCATTGCTGACGCGTCGACGGGACGATACTCCGGTCACGTGCTATTGCAGGACGCGAAATATTTGTGGGCTCAACGGTTGTCCGTTTGACGCCACAGTCATCATTACAGATCTTACTAATCAGGCACAAAGATAGGTCGCAGTATATTATGAGGGCAAAATCAAAGATGACAGGGCAAAATCAAAGATGTTCAAGTCAGCGTAAAGAGGAATCGAATTCGAGTGTCATCTTGGAAAAATTCCACCTTAACACTATAGCCAGTAGAAATAGCAGCTGGAGTACACATTGACTTTTTTTCGGCATCTGTCTTTTTGAATGGTCCACAACAGTAGCAGCGGCGATTTGAGTGAGTGGAGACTCAAGAAAGCTTTGCCTGGAGATGAAGAAGGCGGTGAAGTGGAAGGAGACCTTCGAAATATACCAGATATCGTTGTTGAGACGTTAGAGTTGAAAAATCAGACCCAGTACGAGCATCACAAGGCAGATCCGCCCTTGTTGACGTTCAGATACTTCCTCCTGAGCGTTTTGTTTGTGGTTCCGGGTGCCCTGATGGACACGATGAACTCATTCAGAACAACAAGTGCACCGTATGGAGTTTTGGTGGTGCAACTTCTATCGTATCCACTAGGAGAGTGGCTTTCGCAAGTATTGCCCCACAGAGATGTGAACTTGGGGTTGTTCAAGTTCAGCTTGAATCCAGGACCCTGGTCCGTCAAAGAATCGGTCCTGGTAACACTAACAGCGGCATCTGGAGCAACTGGGAACCAGGGAACCTTTGGAATCTCGTTGGCAAAGATCTTTTACGATATTGACATTCCCGTCTGGGCGTGCTTGGCTTTTATGTACGGAATAGTGTGGACCGGGTACTCCTTTGGTGCGGTAGCGAGGAAATTTGTGCTCTATGATCCGAAATTCGTCTGGCCCAAGGCCTTAATGCAAACGTCTCTTTTCCGGGCTCAGCAGAAAGGCTCTCAAGCAAAAAGCGTAAATAGTGGAAAAACGCCGCAGATGAAGGTGTTTCTTTTCGCAATGGCCGGCATGTTTGCGTGGCAGTTTTTCCCCGAGTTCATCTTCCCCATGACATCGTCTCTTGCCGTTTTGTGCTGGATGGCCCCGCATAATTCGGCATTCAACTTCATAGGCTCAGGGTTGGGTGGCTTGGGAGCCGTCAACTTTTCCCTAGACTGGAGTAATATCACGTCCGAGGTGATGCTAAGCCCCTATTGGACCATCGCGTTGGAGTTTGTGGGCTTTGTGCTGACCTGCTGGTGCTTTCTTCCCGTAATCAAGTGGTTTAAGGCCGGAAAATACGCCTTGGGGCTCATGGACAACCATCTTCTTCTCTCAAACGGCATGCATTATCCAATTGAGAAGCTCCTGACGGACGATTTCCGCTTCAACAAGACTGCTTACGATATCTACGGCCCCATTTACTACGGGTCGCAGCGTCTCTTCAACATCTTCTTCGACTATGCGGCGTACACGAGTGCGATTGTGTGGCTGGTGACGTTTGGATGGAAGGATCTAGAGAAAAGCTGGTTGCACGTCCGAAAATGGGCCTCGAGACGCTCATCGGAGTTCACAAAAGAGGAGATTCCGCTTCTTTCTGATCACCAATCCTCATTTGCAGACCTGTCAGCACAGAAACCACATCAGCATGCTGAAAAATCTCCCCGATACGATGACCGGATCAACAAGCAGTACTCCCTGTACAAAGACGTCCCTGATTGGTGGTTTGGCGCTCTTTTCGCACTCAGCTTCATCACACTTTCCTGCGTGACGTATTCCGGGCTTGTTTTCATGTCATGGAGGACCTATATAGTGGCATTGGCGGTTGGTGCCGTCATAGTGACACCCATGGCCTATTTGTATGCATCTTCGAACTTCCAGTTGGCAATCGGGACGTTTAACGAGCTTCTTTACGGCCTCATGGTGCAGCATAAGACGTTTCTTCCATCCTCCGGGCTGAAACACCCAGTTGGAGCATCGATGTATGGCGCAATAGCGGGGAACTGCTGGTACAGAGCCCAATACATACTGCAGGACCAGAAAATAGGAATGTACAACCTGGTCCCGCCCAGGTATGTGTTCTTTTCGCAGATATTCGGCGACTTGATCGGCGTTCCCTTCAACTACCTTTCTCTCAGATGGGTGCTTAAACACAAGATGCAGTATCTCAGGGGTGAGATAGACGACCCTTTACATCAGTGGACGGGCCAGACTTTGGTCAATTATGTTGCCAACGGGGCGCAATACGTGTTGGTTGGACCTCAAGAGCTCTTTAACAGGTACAGATTTCTTCCCTACGGGTTTGCTGTTGGTGCCATTGCCCCAGTGGTGATCTTCTGCATCTACAGAAAGACAAACTTCCGGATCTTGGCCCACTTCAACCCCACTATCGTGTTCTCGACCATGTCCACATTCTATGGAAATATTAGCACTGGCTACTTGACGAGGTTCTTGGTTGGCACGTACACCATGTTCTACCTGAGGAGGTTTAGAAAGCAGGCCTTTAAGAAGTACAACTATGTGGTTGCCGCTGCTTTTGACACCGGGTTCAACCTCTGCAGCATTGCCATCTTCTTCTTTTTCAGCAGTGGGTATTTCAGCAAAGATGGCCAGCCTGTTTCATTTCCGAATTGGTGGGGGAATGACCCAAATAGCATAGAAAGGTGTTACGCAAAGTGAGGAAGAGTCAAGTGCAGTAAGAATAAGATTAAGCTTTGCTACACACCTTTCAACCGTTACCATATTTATCATATATACTATTTATTCGCTTCGCATCATAAAATCACATCGTCAGCTTCAACATCGCTGCTTCCCTCCTCAATGTAACGCCTGTATACACTACTCTTAGCCTTCTTAGCCTCGTTTATCTCGTCATCCGAAGGGGGGAGCCCCTCATTCTTCAAGTCCCTCTTCTTGGCATCGGAGAAGGACTTGATGTAGCGGTGCAACTCCTCCCGTCCATTCATCAAGATGCCTCTTGGAAGCCTGCCGTTTTTCGCATCTCTCAAATCCGCCATCTGCTCAGACTCCTCCCTTAGAATGTTGAGCATCCGCGACGTTTTCCCAATAGCCAACAACTTGGTTTTCAGGCTGCTACTAACTGCAGACACGGTCCTTTTGTGGGTGGAAATCCGCTTGTCTGTAACTTTCTTGATCGCTTTAATTCCGGCCCTCGCACTACCCCTGACTGTTTTCCTCTCAACACCTTCAACTGCCTCTTTTGAGAGCGGAGGTTCCGCCTCCAATTCCTTCTGCGTGCACACATTGAGCATGCACACGAGAATGTCGATCACCTTCTCGCAAACAAACGGAACTGACCACTCGAACACATTCATGAAATCCGGAAGATAGTAGGGAGCATCGGCCGCAGGAAGAAACTGCTTGATGTTGAAAGTCTTGCCGTCGTAGATGAGTGCTGCCGCCTTGTTTCTGTAAGTGTGGCAGTAGTTTGGAGCGGAAAAGATGGTGATCACAGTTGGAAACCCCGTCTTATCGTCCTTCTGGTACATTCTATAGCCGGCATCCTGTGCCTGGTGACCTCTCACCACGCTGAGAAGGTTGTTGCGGCGAAGAAACGACTGCACGGCCCGGAACGAGTAGTAGTACGAGCAGTTTCTCTCGGTGTTGGGTGCGAAAAGTGGCTCTTTTGCCTGTTTTTCCTTCACAACATCGTAATTCGGGCTTGGATCCGACCACTCAAGGTCACAAAACACACCAGAGGACGGCGGATCCGGGCGGTGCCGGTCTATCATGTTCACATCCTGGACCAGGCCCAAATGCTTGGAAATTCCACCGTGCACGCAGAAAAACTGGTCGTTGAGAATTGCAGCAATCGGAAGATTGGAAAACGACCGCAATGCCGCATAGTACAACCTTAGCGAGTACTTGATCTCGCACTCCTTCTTGAACGTGAAGTACTCGGTCATTCTGCGTGTTTCGTGATTTCCCCTTATCATCCACACGGAATGTGGAAAGTTGAGCTTTATGCAGTAGAGCAATATCAAAACCTCAATCGAGCAGTCGCCTCTGTCCACATAATCGCCCAAGAAGAGGTACTGTGTCTTGCCGAACTCTGGGCACAGCGATAGCATCTTTATCATATCGTGATACTGCCCATGGATGTCCCCAACAACGACTGCTGGACATGAAACCTTTAACATCGAAGGTTCAACTGCAAAAACACCCGATGCCTTGTCTATAATCCTGAGCAGCTGCTCCTCTGTGAGCCTTCCTTGCACCCTGAAATGCTCCCACACCAGCTTGTAGTCCGGAATCCCATTTCCATCGGGGAAAAGCTCTTCATCTGACGGAATTCTTCTTTCTGGCGGCTCCACAGACTTCACAATTCTTTCAGTTGTCTTGAATATGTTGCCCTTCTCATCTGTGTACACAAACGGGTTTCTCAATATCTTGTTCTTCCTGTTTTCCACTTTTTCCAACGCGTTGTGCACCTGTGCGATGCTATCTTTTGCTTTCAGTCTGTCTAGCCCCATACTTTGATTTTTCGATGTGGCAAGATGTATTTGTCAAAAAAGAAGAAAATGAATCACGATATGTGGCTCAAGTACTTGACTGCTGGCTGTATTCTTATGCTATATCGATGTTTGTCTCCTAAACAGGCAAAATGCTAACAATTGGGTGCATATGAGTGCAAATGCAAATAACGTTAAATGCTAGATTGCTTGAAAATACGACAAGCATCTATTCATTATATTTTTTCTTATAACAGCAAGTGCGGCTGGATCGCCTGCTTTCAAAAAAGTAAGTATCAAAAAAAAAAAAAAAGGGATTATCATTTCTGATAAGCGAGTAGCAGAGAAGGTACAAAAGATATTACTACAAGTGAAAGAACAAGCAAAACAGAAAATCAGATATGAATGTAAACAAAGATTATATTAGCATGACAACAAGCGGACCAAGCAGGTGGGTAATTTATTATTTTTCCAAAACAGACAAAAAAACGTACATCGAAGAAAACAACAGATTCTCATTTCGGTGCTTGTTCTTCCGCCTCTTTGAGCAAATCACTGTATCTTCTAGAAGCAGCTTTAGCACGTTGCTCGGGAGTGGGTGGCATGGCCTCATTGGAAAGATCGGCCAAACGTGCTTCTTCAAAAGAGCTCAATTTCTTATCCAACTCACCCTGACCGCCAAGAAGAACACCTTTAGGGAGACTAGAGCCTCCAGAAAGGTTTCTGAGCTGCTCCACCTTCTCGGCCTCCTGCCGGAGAATGTTGAACATCCTGGAAACACGGCCGATGGCGAGTATTTTGTTCCGTAAAGCCGTTTTATCGAGCGATTTCGATCCACCATCTCCGTTATTCGAGGTTAACTCAGAGAGTAACGATGCCCTGGAAGATGAGCCAATATGCCTGCTTTTCTTGACATCCTCGATTGTTTTTGTGAGTTCTTTAGACAACGGGGTGCCCTTTTCGAGCTCTTCATCAGTGCATATGTTGAGCACAGAGTAGAGGATGTCGAAAACACGCTCTGCCACAAACGGTATTGACCACGTGAACACGTTCATGAAGTCCGGGAGGTGGTAAGGCTCGGGCTGCGAGCCAAACTGTCGAATATTCATCACTGCAGTGTCATATTTGAGAACTGCAGCCTTATTTCCGTAAGTTCCGCAGTAGTTTGGAGCGGAAAAAAGCGTGATTACCGACGGGAATTGCTGCGGAAGCGTCTTCCTGTACATCCTGTATCCGGCATCCTGTGCCTGGTGGGCCCGAATCATGCAGAGAAGCCGATTTTTCTTTAGAAAACGGCAAACCGCTGGATATGTGAACATGTACGAGCATCCGCGGTCATAATTCTCGCTGAAGAACTCATCCTCATCCTCAATATCCTCCGTATCGTACTCGTTCGACGGATCGGCCCACATGAGGTCGCAAAATATTCCATGTGAGGGAACATCGACCTGGAAGCGGTCGATAGCCCGAATATCGTCCAAAGTGTGAAGATCCTTCGACATTCCTCCGTGCACACATAGAAACTGCTTGTTCATAATGGCCGCTATCGGAAGGGCGGCAAAAGACTTCAATGCTGCTTTGTAAACGGACTCATCGTACTTCAACAGACACTCGGTCTTAAATGTGAAATGTGACGTCATCTGAAGAGTCTCGTGGTTCCCCCGCAGCATGAAAAACGTCTCAGGGTGGCATATCTTCATCGCATAAAGAAGAAGAAGCACCTCTAGCGAGTTCGAACCGCGGTCAACGTAGTCACCCATAAACAAGTATGAAGTCTTGTCTGGATCACCCGAAATCTCGAAAATCTTCAACAGATCGTAATATTGGCCGTGCACGTCCCCACACACGGTAACCGGCGGAGGAACGTGCAGCAAGTTTGGCTCCTTTGTGAAGATTTCAGTCGCCCTGTTGATGATTTTCAGCACTTGCGACTTGTTCAACTTTCCCTCTCTTTTGAAATGCTCTCTAAGGTACTTATAGTCTGGAGTTTGGTTCTCACGCGCAAAAACTCTCTCATCAGTTGGCTTTTCCAACGTCGGCGGCTCAACATCCATCATAATACGCGAGGTGGTCTTGTATTTATGCCCATCATCATCGATATATATTGTTGGATCGCGGTTTGGTACGCTTTCCCGTCTATTCTTCAGTTGTCGAAGGGCATTTTCGATTTTAATCGTGTTTTCACGTGCCACAACTTTTCTCCGTGCTGACATCGACTGTATTGGCTGGTCTGGCCGAGAACTCTTGTCTTCTAAACACCTTTATGTGCTGTTAGCTACCGATAATAGTGGAATTTCACTTTGGAATGTTAATCTGTAGGAACAGGCAACTGACGAATCTATATGCAGCTTTTTGGACAGAGCCGCGTGTTATTAGATAGAATTTAGTTCCACACGTATGAATATCTAAAAAAATGGATGTATATATATGCTTAGATTAGTTTGAAACTCAGTTTCAGATTTCCTTGTGTCGTGGGACTGGAACAATTGGAATGACTTCACGAATTCAGCACACGCAATCGTTCTTTTTTTTTATTTTCTTTCCTATTTTTTTATTTTTATTTTTATTTTTTTTCTGCTCACTCCATTATTCTTTTTTTTCGCAGTGCTTGGCATCTAATGCTCAGCTGGAAAATAGGTGAACACTAATTGAAATCGAAATACTGGGATATACTCAAAGCCTGGAAGGAAGTTTTTAAAAAATGGGTATATAACTTGTAAAGGCATCTAATCTGACGATTTCACCATGCCTCGTCTTGTTTAAAACGCTGCATTTACCCCTTTTATTCCTTAATGTGAGAAATCCCAGCAATGATCTCGGGTCCCGATCACGTGACGTGAAATATGAGGTGAAAAAATATTCATCAAGACCAGACGGCTGGTTTTAGATGCTTTGACAAGCTCTTTTTTTTTCGTAATACCAGATTTAAACAGCAGTAAATTCGGAAATTAGTGAAGCAGAGATGACAGAAATTGTGCTTGAGGATTCAGGATATTTGTGTGCACAGCCAGGCCAGAAGTCGTTGCTAATTGCAGATGAAAAGAAGCAAGCCAATTTTGAACTTGGTGTGTCTATGATTATCTACAGATGGGAAACATTACAAACAGCAGTGGATAATCTATGGGGAGGGCCAAACTCTGCGGACAAGAGAGATTGGATGACGGGGATTATAGTGGATTCGTTCAAGGAGAATAATGAAATCGATATAATATACATTCATGAACTGCTATTTAATGCGATGCAGGATGAGTTTGGTGTGGTAGTTGAGGACGAATCGACAGTTGTTGTTGGGCAAAGAGTCGTTCAAGCATACAAAGAATGTCTTGCCGGAAACTTTGATAACGTCAAACACATGTATGAGCACTGGAAAGAGACTCAAAGTAGGAGACAAAGTGAGAAGAAGGTTGTGAACGTGGCCGCAGATCCACTCAATCCTGATACTAGTGATGAGGAAGAAGAAGAAGATAATGATAATATTCCGGAGCTTGTGGAGAAGGAGGATCCAGATGCCATGGATGTGGATGAGGGACCAAAACATAGGCATGAACCGGAAGTTGATGATGATGGATTTACAGTTGTGCATAGGAGGCATCATTAGGAACGAAAGATATACAGATACACAGATAGAGTGAATGAAGTGCTCATAATGTGCCTTTAGAGATAATAGATGGATAATTTACTAGGAAAGCTGGACTTAGGGACGGATGGTTGTAGATAAATCCTACAGATAGTATATCAACCTTGTGATGGATATTGGAATGGTTCAGATGGTTGGTAGATGACTGGAGTAAGTTTAAAGAACTGGTAGATGACTGGAATAACTATAAAGGACAGGTAGGTTACCGGAGTAACTTTAAATGACTGATAGACGACCTGTAAATAGCTTATGCACAACTTACACAGACTTTGTTCTTTTATCAAAGAAACTGGTCGATAGGCGCGTCTACTCGGTATAATAGATGCTCTAGGATTAGGGATTTAGGAATAACATTTTCCACATTTACCTATTACGATTTATTACATCTGCTACATCTATCTTCATTTAACATGAACTTAGTTATAGTTGTGGGATAAAAACTGAATATCTGGAGACAACATAGATAGGTTGCACAGATAGACAGATAATCGATAGATATTTTGCAAATCCCGAAAGATAACCGGAGCATAATGTGTTATTCAGGATGAAATCACAAAATTTATAAGGAAAGTGTTGTTTGTTATAGAGAATATCTTCATTGAGTGTGATATGAGCTCTGGTGTATACTTTATCACAATGCGTTTATATTTCATCTGATGATCTTCATGAAAGTGTAATGTTTTGACAGTATGGATAAATGATAGCCCTAAAAATACTTCAAGGATTCTGAAGTTTATACAGGAAAGATAGTAACTGACAGATATGTTATATAGAGTCTTGAAAAATTGTCAATTTCAACAGATCAGTATTTTCATGTATTGTCCAGTTCGGTATTTACAAGCATTACAGTATAGTATCTACATGTATTTTCGAGGTCTGTATTTACAAGCATTACAGATCGGCACATAAAGTAGATAGTTCCACGGATTAGTATTTATATGTGTTTTTCACAGATTAGTATTTACAAGTACATTTCACATATTGGTAAGTTTACTTCCCATAGATCGGCATTTACAAGCACTTTCCACTTCGGTATTTACATACACTTTCTACATGGTATTTAAATGTACTTTCCACAGATTAGATTAGTATTTACACGCATTACAGATTAGTCCATGAAGTGGATATTCCACAGATTAGTATCTACATGTACTTTTCAGATCGGTATTTACAAGCATTACAGATTAATATCTACATGCATTTTCCACAGATTAGTATTTACAAGTACATTTCACAAATTGGTAAATATACTTTCAGCAGATCAGTATTTCACGTATTTTCCACAGATTGGTATTTACAAGCATTACGGATTAGTACAGATTAGTACATAAGGTAGATATTTCCACAGATTAGCATTTACAAGTACCATCCACAGTATTTACATGCATTTTCCACAGATTAATACATGCACTTTCCATCGGTATTTACATTTATTCCAGATTAGTAATTAAAAGTACTTTTCATATATTAGTAAATGTACTCTTACTTTCCACAGATTGGTATTTACATGCATTTTCCACATTGTTATTTACAAGTATATTTCACATATTGGTAAATGTACTTTCCGCAGATTAGTATTTACATGCATTACAGATTAGCACAAGTACTCTCCACAGTATTTACAAGTACTCTCCACAAATTAGTACATGCACTTCGTTATTTACATCCACTCCAGATCAGTACATCCATATATTCTACACCTAACAGACCCAAATACTTCCACAGCCACTCCTCACTAATACACACAGACATCACACGCCAACTCTGCAGAATTTCACCCTCTACACTGTCAACATCCTCATGAACTGGCAGCGGACGGCTCGCTAATGGCGTCGATCGACGCGCGACTAACCCGCCGCTGCGACCCCCCAGAGACGGCCCGGTGGTGGACCTTGAAGAGGTGCACGGATGTGCCGCTCCAGGGCCCACTGCGGATCAAACTTTCAGACACCATTCTTTTCACGGAGGCATCGGTGAGCCGGAGGCCGGAATTATTGCTTATTATGGCAAGCTGCGCGAAATCTCCAGTGGGCGGGTTCGAATCGCTGTTGGCACTGCTGGATCTCGAAAGGCCATTTTTTCGACCCGTGCCGACTCGTTTTTCGCACTCGCCACTTGAAGAACTGCCCCCGGTACCGGAACCCCACCACCAGTTGGCAGAAACCCGCTTGATGGTGGTAAGTGACGAGTTGATCTCGTCCAAGAATCTCTTCGACTTGCTTGAACCGTGATTCGTGTAGATGGAACCCCAAAGAATCGCCTCATACCAACCTAGAGAAAGCCTGGACCACGAGAACTTGAGCGGCTCAAACGACGTTTTGGCACTCGAGTACTCGTCACAAACGTGCTGCCCATCTAGATAATGATCTGTAGGCAATGCTGCGATCCTATTCACCACATCCGCAGTACTAAGAGTGCCCATATCCATTGGAACCCGGCTTCGCACGAAGTCTAGCATGCCCAATACGATATCCAGTGCCTTGTGTGCAGTCCACGTTGTTTCTAGGCTTGCAAACAACGGCTTTTTGCACTTGGCACGCTCAGACATCCCCACCGGCAGCTTTGGCCGCACCACATCCTCATCTAGCGGGTCTACGTCGTTTACTGCGCCTCCTCGTGACTCGGTTGCGTCCCGGGCACCGGGAGAAGCCTCGATATTCCCGCCGGGACCGGCTCCATCGACGCCTGCACCGCCCCAGGACGACGCGATGCTGGTGACAGACGATCGACGCGTCTGCATGGGGGCCCTCCCGCCCGTTTCCGTGCTCTTTCGCTCGTTTTCAATCTCGTTTTCGACAATCGTGAGGTCCCCAATAAGATCGTCCGCCGAATAAACACTGCTGCTTGCATGAGACACGGCTGAGGATACCCTGGAAAGCAGAGAAAGCTGCGAGGGCCGCCGGAATCCCAGAGGAGGTCTTATCTCGGGAGATCCGCGGCTTCCGGGCCCGTTTCCGCTGGAATTGTCACCGTCATTACCCGTTTCACTGCTCTCACTGGCAGATTCCAATTCCTGGGCCTCCTGCTGCTTCGAAAGCTCTGCAATTACACTCTTAACGTTGCGGAAAACACCCTGGTTTTTCGCCAGAACGTACAGGAGAAGCGAACTGTGGTCTGGGGCCCGGCAGATCGTGTGGCACACTGCCCTAATGACTAATGCTAGCCAGTCCAAGCGCTTGGAAACGTCTTTTGCCAAAAAGTGGATGTCCGAGAGCCGGTTTATCATCTGGATGACACTCGAGCAGGCCGCATACGAAAGTTCGAGCGGTGGACACAAGCCTGCCGAGAGTTCTTTTTGCGAAAAACGGCGGTTTTGCGTGATGACCTCGTTTTTCGGCGTGCACAACGTCGCCAGCGGGATGTAGTCGTATACGAGCTGTACGAGCGTCGGGAAAAGCGACTTCATGCAATCCGAGCACAGGATGTTGCCAATCTGGCTCACCAGAAAGTCCCTGTACGTTGTTGGATGGACTGAGAGCTTGAAACTCTGTGGAAGACCTTTGTAGAATCGTGCATCTATCGGTGTCAGCAGCTGCTTGTAGATGTAGGGCTCGGAACTCAAGAAAAGCATCAAGTAGAGCGACAAACGGACAAAGTTGCGCCTGCTTTTTCTCGTTCTTGAACACCCACACGTTGTACAACAAGGCCAGAATCAACCGTGGCGCATACTTCGCTGCCAGAAACGTCCGGAACCGCTTGTTGCACTGGTAGAACTCCCAGAAAAGAACAATCTGCTCCGTATTCCACACTGCCGTGTTCGATGCCGCCAACTTCGACTTCATCCAGTTGGAAAACGTCGAACTGTTTGGATCTGGGCTTATCGGCCTTATCAGGGGCCGGAGAAACCCCTCTGCGAGCAAAACAACCTCCTCGATTTTGTAAATGCGTCCGCAGTAGTATCTGGCAAGGTTAGAAGTACCCGAAACGTATTTTGCATGCTGCTTAGGGAGCGGATAGATCAGCATGAGGCACAAAAGCTGCATGGAATTCGCCACAAAGAGGCTTCGGAGCTCCCTGTAGTCGGCAATCTCGAAGATGAGTCCGTTTTCGTTCGTGATGGATGTAGAATTAGTGCGTGCCGACCTGCAGGCAACGTTTATTAGTGACGAAAGAAGTGCGAGAAGCTGCAATTTCGGCACTGAGGACACCAGAAAGCTCAAAAACGGCGATCCCTCTGCCACAATTGTGGGAACCGTCTCATAAACACACTGTGAGCATAAAGAGAGCAGTAAGCGGATCAACTCGAGCCGATGGGTGTCTAAATCTATAGATGGGGGTTCATATTGTGAACCGGCCGACCCACTGGCAACAGTTTGCGAGCCTATGCCGTCTTCCCAGAGTGTAAAATCAACATTATTCATCGCGTAAGACGCACTATCCACCCCATCAGGCAGCGGAGTTGTAAATCCGGCCGTGAAAAGAAGGTTAATGGCAGCCAGGATGAGCTGTGGGCCAAGTGGATGTAGCTGGGAGGCTGTCTGGTTGTCGAAGCGAGCTTTTGTGGACTCGTTTGAGGAGGAGGATTTCTGTTTGAAGTCAACGTTAACCTTTGTGGAATCAGAAGAAGAAGGATCATCCGAGCTGCTCAATCCGGGCGATGCAGTTCCAACAGTGGCTGAAGTTGATGTGCAATCGGCCGGAGAGTCCGCCTTGACTAAGCTGGCCGGTGCATTGTTGAGAGTCCAAAAGATCTCTCTTTCAACCGGGATGAGTGTTTCCATCTCGTAAAGATACGGCATGAGTTTCGTGAGGATCCTCACCGATGTTAAAAGCTCCTTTGTGGGGAACACATTTAGCGGTACCGATTTTTTGCTCGCGAGATGTATTACGTGAAAGCTCAATGCTCTCAACAAGTTGCAGAAGTTGCCGAGGTTCGAATCGCGGATGTAGCGGATGTCATTAGACGACACAGATGAGAATATCGTATCTGCAGAAACAGGCAAGGTCCAGTACGCAGACCAGAATGCTTTATCTTCCAAGGGTACCAGCTCCGTTGCATCCGAGAGTCGGTAAAGTGCCGCTTTGAACGACATCTATCGAATACTGTCTGTATCTGTTTGTGTTGAGCTTTCGATGGGGGATATGTGATTGTAACTTTTTAGAGAACTAGCAATTCAAATGCCAAATAACAAGACATATATGAGATGAACTCGGATGGCGCTGATTAGGAATGAGATTCTGGGAATAATTGAATCTATTGTTGGGTATAGTGAACGGTCAACCGAGAAGATATGGAAATACAGTGTGAAGGGTAATCAAATGTGGATATGGCTTGATGATAATTATGCTGCACGATCAACAATTGCAAATTCTAGACGGATGAAAAGGCAGGTTGCGGTTTGTGTATAAAAGAAGGGAAAATATGTTAATTTTTAGATGTGTTGATTGAGGTGGTGGACACAAAGATGGAGGTAAAGTATAATAATAATGGCTTGACCCAACCGAGAAAGAGGGAAAAAAGAGGGAAAAAAGAGGGGAAAAAAGCAGGGGAAAAAAGCAGGGGGAAAAAGCAGGGAAAAAACAACAAAAAAAAACGGAATCAGAAAATATAAAAAATTGAGTGATGCTTGGAGATTAAATAAGTGAAAGCATTAGGGGGGATTTGGATACGTGGGAAAGAAAATAGGAAGGAGCTGAGATCGAAAAGGCAACCAGCAGATGGAAAGAGGAAGCTGGTACACCAAATTTAGGGCGTTGCATACAACTATGAGAAAGCACAATTTAAGAATAAAACTAATAAAGAGGCCCTAACTATGCTTAATAAAGTACAGTTTAAGAATAAAGAACAATAACAGATGCTTTAGCTATGCTTATAAACACATTTCAAGACGAAACCTAATAAAAAAAATATATGCCTCAACTATGCTTACAATTTCAGTTGTTGAAAAATAGGCATTATGGAAAGATAATATTATTAACAATAATAATATCCCACACTTGTTCTGCATGCAAGAGGTGCAGAATAGCAAATGAGAGAATAAAAGTCCGGGAAAGCCCAATAATGCAGTGCGTTGAATGAAATAGGGGAAAAATAAAGTAAAAAGAAAGTAAAAGGAGGTAAAATAAAGATCAAATATGTTGTTAATTTCAATTTATCGCTTGTTCCGAATACATTCTAGTTCAAAGATCTTGTCAAACGACATTATTATCGAATCATATGAAACAAATAGAATATCGGCCTTACTCATAAAATACAATACATCATCCAGGGTGGAATTACCTCTAGAATTAAGACACTCTAAATGATAAACACATAAAAGTCAATCCGCCTAAATAGCGTTCAATTTTATTGAAATACACCTGGGCATAAGCTTTCGGCGCTAGAAGTTAACGACACGGCGCTAACTTCAAGTAAACAAAAGCGGAAGAAAAATAACGAAGAATAACAAAATATTCAAAATGAGGTAAGCATGCTAGATGCACATAAACGTCTATTCAAAAAGCCTCATTGAAATGTAGCGGTCCATATTCGGAGACATAATCAGAAAGCTGTCTTGGTTGAGGCTGCGTATCATCAACAATTTCCAGATCGGCAAACGAGTGCTTGATTCCCATCTTGTCAACAACGGCAGGAATCTCGTTGAGAGTCTGCATGTGCCTGTTTTCAGGTTTGTTGACTTCCTCCTCCCAACATGAAAGAGATGAGGAAGTAATGGTCATGGATGAAGTGCCACTCGAAACAAGAGCAGGAGGCTCGTCTCCAAACTTCGCAGGCAAGGGAACCCTCTTGAACTTTGGCTCACTTTCAAGAGAAGTCCGTTTCTCTGGTTCTTCGATCTTGTCTTGGACCCCAACGAAAATCTTTGAAACGTCAAACGGAACATGATATCCGGTTGGCATATTCTTCCGAACTCTTGGTCCAACCTTCTGTATCTCCTCCTTAGTACCCTCGATAACAAGAGGTGGGA
>ERZ746981.157-NODE-157-length-53472-cov-746.896638_pt1 | contig 53472 bp, 53 predicted proteins | sample MGYA00374948_ERZ746981 | MGnify/ENA primary metagenome ERZ746981 (study PRJEB28757, sample SAMN06711160) | food metagenome | host: microorganism | place: China:Harbin | collected 2017-01-30 | study: EMG produced TPA metagenomics assembly of the Analysis of...
CAGTGGCACGGCGTCCGACCTCGGCGCGATCGTCCCGACTGGCTGGCGTGACATGCAGGGCCTGCAGGTGGCCTGGCTATGCGCGATCCCGTTAGCCCCGCAGAGCATGTCGAAACGCCTGAAACGTGACCATGCCATGCCCCGGTTTACGGGGCGGCTCGGCGAACTGGATGTCATTGTCGGTCAGGATGTATGAATCCGATAGGGCACGACACGTAGAAGATGTTCGAGAAACGCCCAGGCCGTTCTTCTGTTGGCCTTGTCCGCAGGTTACACCACCGCAAACTTACCTGTCCGGTCTATGGCCACAAAGAGATACAGCGTGCCTTCAGCGGTCTGGACCTCGGCGATATCGAGGTGGAAGAACCCGCTCGGGTAGCGTTTGAGGCGCTTCCGCCATTTTACCACCGTTTTTGGATTGATCCCGAACTCTCCGCTCTGCGCCGAGAGCGAAGCCTGCGATCGCTGTATTGCTGCCCGGATGGCGTGCGTGGTCATGGCGCTGCTATGACGCCCCTGTCCCATAATGCGTTCTTCCACTCGCGTAAAAATAATGCAGCATTAACCTCCGGGACTAAACATCCAAACTCTGTTGGAAATCCTTATTCCGGATTTTCTGCCAAAGTAGTGCCCGTGATGCATTGACATATTATTCTACAAAAGAGCATGGAGATTATGGATCGGACACCATTATAATATTCATATCATTTCCCAAAATACTTACGGTTTTCCCTGATCTTCCACGTCAAAAAGAATTTAACTCCCCTCCTTATTCTTCTTCTGTAGTAATGCTATTATTTCATCCCGTTCAATAATCCATGTATCCCGTTCAGAAATCCACCCATCTCGATCTTTAATCCAGATATCACGATCTTGAATTTGACTACGCATCAATGCGATTGCTTCATCTCGCTCTGAAATCCAGGCATCACGATCCTGAATTTGACTACGCATCAGTGCGATTGCTTCGTCTCGCTCTGAAATCCAGGCATCACGATCCTGTATCTGCTTACGCTGCTTTTCGATAATGCTCAGCATTCCGCCATTGGTAGCAAGCATTTCCATAATTTCCCAAGGCTTGGCAATTGCAAAATCCTTCATATCAGATGATATGCCTGTTTTAGAGGATTGGGTTGTTTGAACTTCCTGCGCATAGAGCAAGAGATGCCGTTCAGCAATTTTTGCGCAGGATGGTTCTTCTAGTCGCCATATATAATAGTCAATTGAAAAAACACATTGCCATGGAATAAGATAACATAAAAAGAACCATGATCTGAAAGATTTTCTTTCTTCTTCAGTCATTGTCGTAATGGAAGCTACCGGGTTCTTACCAAAAAAACGCACGGGACGTTCCCAGAAAAAGGCTTCCATTCCAAGGCTGGAATTGATCGTCCAGATTTCGCCAACACGAAACAGGAATTCCAACGGACTTTCTGTGCGGTCTGTCATGCCCTCATAAAGAGCTTTTCCATTAGGGTGATAGCGAATGCGGTAATCATCAGCCGAGTAATTAGCCCGAAGATGTTCGGAAAGAGATAGGTTTGTCCAACCTCGACTGAATAATAAAGCGTTAGAATCACTTTCTATTTGTAGCGCAAGTCCGACCTTTACCTTTTCCTTTACATCTGGCGGCGGATTCCAATCGGTAAATACATGACGCAAATCATCAGTAGATATCAAATCCTGCCGTGCGGAAAGCCAGGCTTCGAAAGCAGGACGCTCCTTGTTCCAACGCGATACAACGGACGTATCCCCATTTACGCCATGACAGTCCCAATAGGCTGTTTGTCGATAAAAAGGCTGCCGAAGTGGCCCGATTTCGTTAAATACCAGCTTTACGCCAGCCTGAAACGCAGCATGTCGAAGGGAAGTGTTGTTTACCCATGCAATGGCCAGAGGTTGCCCCTCATCCTTGGCACTTTCGAAAACGTCCTTATAGAAAGATATGAGTGCATCATCTTCATGATAGACGCTTTCATAAAATTTCACTGCCGGCGCAACAGGAGGAACATTACTGCGTAAGGCATCATCCTCTGGCAGAGAAGGATAAAACTGCACATTAATTAATTGCTCATCCAGTTTCATGGTTGGTTTGTAACCATGAAACTTGGCCGACCATGGACCGTATTCCCAGCGCGTTTTGTCTTTAAATGCGGATATGTAACAGGTTGGGATTACAATTGTTGATTTCTGAGAACGAAAAGCATGCAGCCATTTTTGCAGGACCCAAAAATAATGAGGATAATCGCCAACCGGGGAAACCGGCGGCAACACCAGAATCGGATGTTGTTTAATCATGCTTATCCCCAAAACGGTTCAATGGGGTTAGAATCTAACACAGCTTCATGAATTAAAAAACTAGAGGGTATTATGCACCGTGAGTGACTATGGTGGCGTTTCCGAGCATGAAACATGCAAAAGCGATTATGAAGACTTGCAAGCATTGATGTGTAACGCTCGTAATCCTTGATGAGCCTGCGACATCGTGTCGCCCATGCAAAAGACCGCGTTCTACGACCCATCGGCACGGCAGCAGGACAAAGCCGTGCCTAGCTTCAGGCGCGATCATCCCGACTGGCTGGCGTCACATGCAGGGCCATAGGGCCGCTGCTTTCTTTGTGCTCAATGCAGGTCCCGCAGGCTCATGCCGCCAGAAAGATCAGCCGTTTCGTGTTGCGGAAAACCGTCCTGAATTCAGAAATCCAGTACGTGCCGTAACGTTGAGACCGCCTCGGACGGGCGCCCGGCAAGGGGCGCACCCATGATGCCGGGAACAACACAGTTCTTGTTGAACCATGTCTTTTTTGAATTCTGGACATTCGGGTTGGCGCGCAATGCCATGCCAATCATCACTGTTTCCAGTTCATCTATCTCACGGCCGGAGCGTGCCGAAGCCCGGCAGTAATTGCCCCGTTCCGGTTCAACCTTTGCAATCAGATGAATGATTGGCGCCCCCCTCTTGCGTTGACTGGCGTTGATGTAATGATTGAGCTTATGAGTCTGGAACACTTCGCCACGAAAACCTGCTTTCGCATCTGTCTTGCCAACGTACCACGGCGTGTATTTTTCCCCGTGAAGGGTAGAAAAATATAAATACCAATCGCTCTGGACAGGCCGGAATACACAGCTTCAATATCTTTCCAGAAACGACCGAGAGCTTCACCATTCGCTTCTGACTGCACACGCGGCGCAGGAAATGGCCCGTAGACTTCATAACGCATCAGTGAAAATCCAGATTATTCATAGTCTTTTAGTCCACCCCACAGCCTGCCGCCTCACGGGATCAGAGGCATGACTGCGGGACAGAAAGGAAAAAGGGCGCAATCCCTTCACGCAGCCCCACAATAGGGCGCGGCCGCCTTGGGCAGGCCCGGCTCGATCGGCAGTGCTTCATTGCGTGACCACTCGTTCCACGACCCCATATAGATCCGCAGCCGCGTAAAGCCCGCGGAAGCCAGCGCGACATAGGTATTGGCCGCCCGCGCGCCCTTGAAGCAGTAGATGATGATGTCATCATCGGGCGTCAGGCCCCGACTGGCGGCAAGCTGGCGGATTTCATCGGCGGTGCGGAAGGCGGCGTGGCCGTCCGTAACCTTCATGAAATCATACCACTCGATCCAGACCGCACCCGGAATGCGGCCCTTGCGCGGGGCAAAATCCACGCCGTAGGGCGATGAGCTTTCGCCCAGCCATTCCACCCGGTCCCGGTTGTCCAGCAGGCGGATGGCGGGATTGCCCAGCGCGGCCCGGACATCCGCATACGTGGCCATGAGGGCCGGATTGATGCGCAGCGGGAATTCCGTGCGGGTGGGATGCGTGACATCGGTGACAAGCGTGCCCCCTGCCCTGCGCCAGCCACTCAGCCCGCCATCAAGTATGCCCACGGCGGGATAGCCCAGATAGCGCAGGATCCAGTACCCCCGGCACGAGGCACCATAGCGGGTGTGCAGCGCGTCCTCGTAAACGATGGCGGTCTTTTTGCCATCCAGCCCCATGTCGGCAAACAGGGTGGCGAAGGTCTGCTGCAGGGTCTTCAGCCCTTCTGGCGTGGTTTCCGCCAGGTAGGTGAAGATGTCGGGCATGCTGACCGCGCCGGGAATGTGACCGGCCGCGAAATCGGCCGGGTCACGCACGTCAATCACGACGGCATCCCCACTGGCGGCCAGCCTGCGCACGTCATCGGGCGAATGGAGAACGGGGGTGGAGGGCATCACGGCTTCCTGCATGGTTCTGGATAGGCCGCCATTCCTACCAGCAATCGCGCGCGTGATGGAGGTGGCCCCCCACGCTTCCGCCATGCCCCAGGCGGGACACGGCCCGCACGCCTTTTTCAACAGGGCGTTTCCTGAATGGCCCCTTCAGGCAGCCGCCCAATTCAATGCGACAGATCGCTGATGATGGAGAGGAGATAGTCCATGCCCGGCGCAATGGAGGCAACCGGCGTGCGTTCGTTCAGCCCGTGGGAGAAATTTTCCGATGGCTTGATGAACAGCGGGCTGGCCCCGTAGCTGGGCACGCCATGCGCACGGAACCACATGTTGTCTGTCGCGCCCGACAGCATGGAGGGAATGACCGGCAGGCCCGGATAGACACTGTCCACCGCCTTTGTCACCGCATTGACAAAATCAGGCCGCATGGGCGACGGCGCGGTCACGGCGGAGCCCGCCGTCACGTTGGTGACCTTGACCTGCGGGTCCGCGATCACCTGCTGCAGTTCGGCCATGATGTCCTGCGCCGAATGGCCGGGAAAAATGCGGCAGTCGATCGTGGCCGTGGCGCGCTGGGGCAGCGCGTTGACCGCATGCCCGCCCTGGACCATCGTCACGACGCAGGTGGTGCCAAGGCGACCCACCATGGCGGGATCGGCCGAAAGGGTGGCAATTGCCTTCCTGTCCGCCGGGTTGGCGGCAAATGCCTTCATCGCCTGCCCGATGGGGGCGGGCTGAAGGTCGGCCGCCTGCGTGAAGTACCTGCGCGTCAGGTCATTCACCTCCGGGCGGAAGCGGTGCGCCTGCACCCGCAGCAGGGCCGCCGCCAGCACGTCGATCGCATTGTCCGCCCGCGGTTCGGATGAATGGCCACCGGGGTTGGTTACGGTCAGCTGGTAGTCGATGCAGGTCTTTTCCGCCCCGGTCCATGTGAAGTATTTGGGTTTTCCGGTCTGCTCGTCCAGCACACCGCTGGCCAGGTCGACATTGAGCACCATCTCCGCGTTCGCCAGCCTGTCGGCCAGGGCCTCGCCGCTGCGCATCTCCGTTTCCTCATCGCCGGAGAAGGCCAGCACGATCGAGCGTTCCGGCCTGTATCCCTCCCGCTTCAGTTCCAGCACGGCGGCGATGATCATCGCGTCATCCAGCTTCATGTCCGTCGATCCGCGCCCGAACAGGTAGCCATTCTCCACCACCGGGGTGAACGGGTCGCGCTGCCAGTCGGCAGGCTTCGCCTCGACCACGTCAATATGCCCCAGCAACACCAGCGGCTTGAGCGCCGGATTGGTGCCGGGCCATGTTGCGGTCATGTAGACCGTGTCCCTGAAGGGGGTGATGGTGATGTCCCTGCTGGCAAAACCACCGGCCAGCAGGGTCTTGCGGAACAGCCTTGCCACATCCGCCGTCCTGTCACCGGGGCCTGCGACCGAACGCAGGGCGATGGCCTTGCGCGCCAGGTCCAGTGCCTGCCCGTCCGCCTGCGGATGGGGCACCACATCCGCCAGCGCGGTGGATGACGCCACGGCGGGAACTGCCGCAAGGGCAAGGAAAGCAAGGACTTTATGCATGCGGGAACTCTTCCTGTCTGGTTTATTGCGTGTTCATAATGACATGGAACATTCCCACCGACCAGTCACCTCCCGCCATGCCGCCGCGGCGACCGGGCGCGGTTCCTGTCATAACAGGCCGCCCCCCGCCGCCAGAAGGCACCGGCAGCCGCCGTGACGCGCCGGGCCATCATCTGCGGGGACACGACACCTGACCCCATGCGGGCGGCCTGCCGCGCAGCATGCATTCAATGTGGGGCAGATATGCATTAATCATTGCACATGACCATGCATTGTGGTTTTATCTGACATGCGTATGACGCACCTTCCTTCATCATCCAGCGGGAGATGTGACATGAACCGTTTCAAGACAATGCTCCGCGGCCGGACCAACATGCTGATGGGCCAGCTCAAGCAGGAAATCGGCTATGCGACGGGCCTGCGCCGGCTGGAACGCCAGGGCATTGCGCAGGAAATGCGTGGCTTTTCCCAGACCGCCCGGCTGCACCGCATGGCGGCCGCCGAACCGGCGGAACAGGGCTGACCCCACGCCCTGCCCCGCCGGGCGCGAACGCATAACCGCATCGCGTGCAAAGGTGGTTGCCGTGCAACCGCCAGTCCATACCATGGCCCCTGTTACCTAACGATACAGGACACAGTGGCCATGCCCCAGAACCAGATCATCGACATGCCCTTCACCACCGACGCCATGAAGTCGGCCATTGAACGGCGCATCATCCAGTCCCCCCAGCTCTCCGATGCCGAAAAGCATGACCTGAGCGTGACACTGGCCCGGATGGATGCAACCCATCTGGCGACACTGGTGGAAACGGTTCTGGGCCATGCCATTGAATCCGGACCGGAAATCCTGCCCTACCTGCAGAAGCTGGGCCAGCGCGGATAGACATTTCCGGGTGCCGCCTTTTTTAAAAAGGGCGGCGCGCCGGGCACGTCCTTATGGTCCACACCGTGGTTACGCCCCCTGCCGCCGCGCCCACAGCGTGGCAAGTCTGGCCCGCAGGGCGGCGTTGCTGGCGTAAACATACAGCCCCCTGACCCCACGGGTCATGAGCACGTTGATGGAATTGAGGATGATCCGCGCCATCACCGCATCCGGCTCCGCCACCCCGTCGCGCCCGGTAAAGGCGGCCCGGTCCTCATAGCGCGCGGGGTCGATCACGATACGGTCGGTGTGCGGGTCGTACGTGACCGACGGGCCAAGGATGACGCCCGCGTAATTCAGGTCGAATCCCTGTATGGTGTAGACTGACCCCACCTCGTCAATCGTATCCGGCCGTTCGGCCCATGGCAGGCGCGCCTGCGGCATGGCGCGGTCCCAGCGCAGGTGGAAGCGCCCTTCGGTAATGAAATGGTCCCGCCCGTTCAGGGTATAGGGGTAATCATAGGTCGCCAGCACGCGGCACAGGCCATACTGCGCGTTACGCTGCCTTATGGCTTCGTACAGGGCCTGCGCATCATCGAAAATACGGAAGTCGAATTCCTGCGGCGCGGGCAGCGGGCGCAGGATACCGTCACGGAAGGCATGGACCCACGCCATCACATCCGCATGGGCATGCATGCGGAACTGCCGCTCCAGCCTGCGGGTCACCACCGGGTAGCCCGCCACCAGACGCGCCAGCGTGGCATCGTTCCACAGGCTCTTGAATTTCAGCACCTGCCGGGCATCGAACACGATCACCACCACATGGGCTAGCCGGATGATTTCCGCCAGCTGGTTTTCGTGGCGGAAGCGGTTGTAAGGGTCACTGCGGGTCAGCAGCAGATGTGCCTCATCCACCAGCACGATATCGGCGCGCCGTCCGGTGCCGTCCATCTGGTTGATGAAGGTGGTAGGGCGTTCGAAATCCTTCTTGCGCAGGTTCCTGGCGCTTTCGGAAATGTTGCGGTACAGCTTGATCATTTCCGGGTGGTTGACCAGCAGGCGGTTGTCGCTGCCATGCAGCGGGTCCGCGGCGTCATCCCCGCGCGCGGCATCCTGTATGGCGGTGAACAGGGTGTTGAGCAGCAGGCTCTTGCCGGTGCCCGCATCGCCCTCGATGATGAACAGCGCATGCGCGTCCGCCCGGTGGGCGCGGCAGAAGGCCAGTACTGCGTCCTTCAGCGCCGTCTGGCCCTGCGTCAGTTCCATGGTGGGGGCAAGGCGGGCCAGCGCGCTGTCGGGGCGGGCGGGTGGTGTGGGTCCGGTCATGTTTCTCCCCCTCCGCCACCCGGTGCGGGCCGGATGGGGCAGGCCAGATATGTTAAATACGATGCAAGCCCATGCATCCTATCGGTTTTCGTGCCGCGCCATAAGTTATAACGTGCGGCCACGCGCATACCGCGCCCTTATCAGACAGGATGGATTGACATGACCGACAAACCCACCGCCGCCGCAAGCGAGCACCTGCACAAGCTGGCCGAACGCGGCCTGAAGGAGCCCAAGCTGCTCCAGAAGGAAGAAGTCATCGCCCTGGCCGAGCATGTTGGCAAGGAACATGGCCGTGCCACGGGCACCGAGCATGAAATCGCCAAAAAGGCCCAGCACAACCCCGAAGGCGTAAGCGCCGCCGAAATCCAGGCCCTGTGCGCCCACATCACGGGTGAACGCAAGGCCCGCTGAAACCACGGCGCGGCGGGATGGCAGGCCAGCCTTCCCGCCACACGCCCGCGCCGCCGGTTCTCCCTGCCCGCGTCACGGGAAAACGGTGCCCCGCGCACCACCCGGAAAACAGGACCCGTTGCCCGCAGACATGATGATCGACACACGTTTCCCCGTCTATTCCCTGCTGGAACGCGCGGCCGACCTGCTTGTGCACATCCTGGGGCTGCTGGCGCTGGGCTGTGGCGTGATGTGGCTGGTCCATACGGCGCTGCTGTCGCACGCGACGGTGGAAACCGGGGTCACGCTGCTGTACTGCGGGGGCATACTGGGCACCTGCCTGTCATCGGCCGCCTATAATTTCTGCCCGTCCTGCCGGCTGAAAGGGGGGCTGCAACGGGTGGACCAGTCGGTCATCTTCATCGCCATTGCCGCAACCTATACGCCCTTCATCCTGCTGGGGGGCCGCGGTATGGCCAGCCGGTGGTTCTGCGGGCTGCTGTGGGCCATGGCACTGGCGGGCGTGGTGCTGAAAATGGGGTTCTTCACCTGGTCGCGCCGGTTCCATGTCATGCCCTATCTGTGCGTGGCGTGGGTTTTCTTCCTCTGCCCCGACCCGCCGGTCTGGCGCCTGCCGGGCACGACGTTCCCGCTGCTGGTGCTGGGGCTGGTGTTCTACTGTATCGGGGTGGTGTTCTACATGCGCCCGCGCATGCCGTTTTCCAACGTGCTGTGGCATGTGATGGTGGTGCTGGGGGCGGGTACGCACATGGCGGCGGTGGGCGCGCTGCTTCTGTACTGCGCGCGCACGCCGCCCATGGGCTGAACCGGCGCGCTAGCGGCCGATCTGGCGCAGCGGGCGGCCGGATTCCAGATGCGCCTCGATCTCGTCCAGCGGCACGTCGCGCGTCTCGGGCACCAGAAGCAGGGTAAACAGCACGAAGACAACGTTCAGCACGCTGAAGCCGGCAAAGGTCCAGCCCGCACCCACCGCCGCCACAATGCTCAGGAACGTGTTGCTGACCGCCCAGTCCATGCCCCAGTTGGCCAGCGTGGAACAGCCCACGCCAAAATCGCGCCCCTCGATGGGCTGGATTTCGGAGCACAGCGTCCACACCAGCGGCCCCGCCCCCATGCCAAAACCCGCGACAAAGACCAGCAGGGACGCCATCAGTGACAGGGTCGCCCCCATACCCTCCAGATGCAGCCCCTCGATGGCCGCCGCCGCCCCCAGCGCCAGCGCCATGATCACGCAGCTTGTCATCAGCAGCGGCCTGCGCCCCCAGCGCGACACCATGAAAATGGCCGCAACCCCCACCAGCGCATTGACCGCGCCGACCAGCACCGTGGCCCAGGCAGCGGCGGATGTGCCGAAATGCGCACCCTCCAGTATCTTGGGCGCGTAATACATCACTACGTTGATGCCGGTCAGCTGCTGCATGACCTGCAGCCCCACCCCCAGCGCCACCGAGCGCCGGAAATACCCCCGCGCGCGCAGCAGGGCAAAACCGCCCACCCCCCTGTCCGTGTCCAGTTCGGTGCGGATATGGGCCAGTTCCCGATCCGCCGCCGCCGCATCGCCACGCAGGTTGCGCAGCACGACGCGCGCCTCCTCGAACCGGCCCCGCGCCGCAAGCCATGACGGGCTGGAGGGCAGGAAGGCGCACCCCGCGAACAGGATGGCCGCGGGCACCAGCGGCAGCCCGACCATAAGCCGCCAGTGCCCCCCGCCCGAAAAAATGCCCCCCGCCAGATACCCCAGCAGGATACCGGCGGACTGGAGCATGGAAAACGTGGTGACCATGGTGCCGCGCATGCGCCCGGTGGTCAGTTCGGAAATATACAGTGGCGCGGTAAAGGTGCAGATGCCGATCGCCCCCCCGATCAGGAACCGCCCGACCAGGATCTGCCCGATCACGGGCGCCGTGGCGCAGAGCAGCGCCCCCACCGCAATCAGCAGCGTGGCCGTGCCCAGCGCCATCCGCCGCCCGAAACGGCGCGAGAACACCCCCGCCCCCAGCGAACCCAGCAGCGCGCCCAGCATCAGCACCGACACGATCCATTCCTGCATGCGGGCGCTGGCGTGAAAATCACGGCCGATAAAGCCAAGGGCTTCGGCAATCAGCCCGGTATCCAGTCCCACCAGCAGCCCCGCGCATGCCGTGGTCAGCGCCGCGCGCCCGGCCCGTCCCGAACCCGCGGGCGGGGCGGCGGGCGTAGTGGCAAAAGGCGAACCGGACGAATTTACAGGCTGCGACACGTCATTCCATCCCCTGCTCCGCGGCACCGTCCAGATTGACGGGGCCACCCGGACGGGAAGCATAGGCCATGCCCCCGCCCCCAATCCATGACACAACCCCGGTCCGGGCCGATTAGCGGCCGATTCAGCACAACCCGTTGACGAAAAAGCGATAAAATTTTCCGGATAAAGCGGCGTTCTTCCAGGGCCTTCCGGAAAAAAACTTCACCAGAAACTTCTTTTCAGTGAAACGGTCTCCATGGGCAGGGCCATATGGTATGGCCAGGGCTGCACCGGACAGGGCCAGTTACACCATGCACGCACAGGCGCCACCACACATTCCAGCGCGCGACCGCCTGTTCCCCGGCGAGGGCGCGGGGCTGGTCCTCTGTTTCGTCTTCCTGCTGTGGGCCAACGCCATCACCCCGCTCTGGGCGGATGACTACTGCCGGAGCATGCCCTTCAGCCTGCCCACCATCGCGCGCATTGTATGGGGCAACTACAATTTCTGGACCGGACGGTGGTTCACCACGCTGGTCACCTTCGTGGTGCTGGACCTGCGGCCCTATGGCGGGCTTGTGGCCTTTGCGGTGGTGAATGCGGGGCTTTTCACCTTTCTGGTCCATGTGGTGGGCCATCTGTGCTGGCGCGTGGCGGGCCGCCCCGCCCTGCCGCGCGCGGGGTACGGGGTGGCGCAGTGCCTTGTGGTCTTCCTCATGCTGTGGTGGCTGCCGCGCACGATTGGCGAAGTGGCGCTGTGGAAGACCGGGGCCATTGGCTACCTGTGGCCGGTGGCGGGCGAGATGTGGGTGCTGGCACGCATCGTGTCGGGGCGGATGGACATGCGCGGCGTGCAGTACGCGGCAGTGTTCCTGATCGCCACGTTCCTGGAGCCGCTGTCGTTGCTGCTCACGCTGGTACTGGCGGGTGTTACCGTGCAGGCATGGCGACAGGCGCGCCGCCTGCCATGGGCGCTTTTGGGGGCGCATGCGGCGGGCACGCTGGTGCTGGGCGTGGCACCGGGCAATTACGTGCGCATGCGCACCATGACCCCCAGCCCGCTGACCGACCGGCTGGACGGGCTGCTGGGCAACCTGGGCAGCCTGTTTGACCCGTTCTGGCTGCCCTTCGTGCTGCTGGTCGGGGTGGGGCTGTGCATGGGCCGGGGGCACACCCCGTTCCCCGCCTGCCTGCGCGCGGGACGGGGCTGGATGTTCGGGGCGCTGGCACTGGCCTACATGGCCTGCCTGCTCATGTTCCCGCGTGAGGCGCTGGCCGCCCGCGTGTCCTTTCCCGCCAGCGTGCTGCTGGTGTGCTACCTGGCCTGCCTGCTGGCGCGGTGCGTGGCAGAACCCGGGTTTGGCCGGGTCATGGCGCTGGGCTGTACGGGGCTGGTGGCGGCCCATCTGGCCATCGTGGTGCCGGACCTGACCCTGCTGGCCCGGATCAGCCGGGAGCGCGATGCCCAGACCCGCGCGCAGGTGGCCCGTGACCAGCCGGTGGTGCTGCCCCGCGTCACCATGGGGCCGCGCCACAAGCTGCTTTATGTGCGCAAGGACATCATTTTCGTCGGCATCAACCCCGACCCGCACAACATGCTTACGGCGTGCTATGCGCGGGCCATGGGGGCGTCATCCGTGCGGTCGGCGCCATAAACTGAAACGTCCGTTCCTTTTTTATCACCGTGCTTACCGGGCCGCGCCATCATCCGGCGCGGGCCGGGAGTCCTGCGTGCCACTGGCGGTCGGCTCATTCTGCGGCTGGGCCTGCTGGTTCTGCCCGGCTTCCTTGCGCGCATGGTGGCGGCGCGCCATGCCAGCGGCACAGCCCGCCATCGCCCCGCCCTTGCCATGGCCGCTGCCCACCATATGCCCGGCCACGCCACCGGCCACGGCCCCCTTCATGCACCCGCCCGGCTCGGCCCGCGCCGCCATGGGCAGGGCAAGAAGGGCGGTGGTGGCAAGGGCGAACGCGGTGTACCTGAAAAACATGGTCTGTCCCATCCGGTTATGTCTGGCCGATCCAACGGGGCCGGGCAGGCTGAAGTTCCCCCCCGTTACGGCCGGGAGGGGAATCAAGGGGCGGGAGGGAGCGGCAGTCATGCAGGCGGGCCGGTTGCCACGGGGGCCGGGCTATTTCATCCTTTCTCCATCAGAAAAAGGAGAACAGACATGGCCAAGGAACCGACGGACGTCATCCACGCCGCCCTGATCCACGCTGCCGCCACCCTGACGGCGGCGAAGAAGGACGTGATGGAAAAGGCTTCCCCCGATGAGGTGAAGAAGCACTTCAAGACCTTCCTGCACACGCTGGAAGCGGGCTGGCGCGAGCATGAAGCGGGCGATCACCACCATTCCTGATCGCGCCCGGATCAGATAAAGGGGGCGCTACCCGGCGGGTGGCGCCCCCTTATCTTCATGCACCGGCCGGCCAGCCATGGGCCGGTTCGCGGTAAAGCGTCGTTCAGCAGGCATCCGGTCCGGCCACGTCCTTAAAGAATACGGCGCCCGGGAGCCTTCATTTCCCGTCCGTCAGCGATGGCCGGTGAAGAACTGGCTCATATCGCCCTTGGTATTGTGGCCCCACCTGTCCAGCGTCTGGCCGGTGCGGTGGCCCCAGTCCTTTACGCCGCCGGTCTTTTCCGCGGCCTTTTCATGGGCCTCATGCGCCTTTTCACGGGTTTCGTGCCCCGCTTCACGGGACTTGAGACGGACCTCACATTCCGCGTGGTCCGTCACCCCCTCGCACGAATCCGCATGTGCTGGCAGCACCATCGCCACGTTCAGCCCGGTTGCGCACAGCCCTGCCAGAATCAGCGTCCTTTTCATGTGTCCTCACCTGTTTTCCACTCTTGTCCTGCCAGCACGGGCGGACAGGCCACCCGTGCACATTCAGGAAACCAAACGTGGCACGGGCGCCGGAGTTGCCTCCCGCCCCGTTCAGGCCCCGTTGCGGAAGTCCAGCACGATGCGGCCTTCCACCCGGCCATGTTCCAGATTATCGAAAATGGTGTTGATGTTTTCCAGCCGGTCCGGGCTGACCACGGTGGTCACCTTGCCTTCGGTAAAGAAGGACATCGCCTCGATCATGTCCAGACGCGTACCGACAATGGAGCCACGCACGGTGGTGCCGTTCATCACCATGTCAAAGATGGAAAGCGGGAAATCCCCCGGCGGCAGGCCGTTCAGCACCACGGTGCCGCCACGCCGGGCATAGCCCACCGCCTGGCTGAATGCCTTGTCCGACACGGCCGTCACCAGCACGCCGTGCGTGCCGCCGGTCTTTTCACGGATAGCGGCCACAGGGTCCTGTTTCAGCGCATTGACGGTCACGCGCGCACCCAGCTTGCGGGCTTCTTCCAGCTTTTCATCGCTGATATCCACCGCCGCCACGTTCAGCCCCATGGCCACGGCATACTGGATGGCCATCTGCCCAAGCCCGCCCGCGCCCGAAATGGCCACCCATTCCCCCGCGCGGGTGTCGGTCATCTTCAGGCCCTTGTATACCGTAAGCCCCGCGCACAGCACCGGGGCCGTCCTGACCGGGTCGATGTCCTTTGGCAGGTGGGCCACGTAATTGGGGTCGGCCACCACGTATTCGGCAAAGCAGCCATTGACGGAATAGCCGGTATCCTCCTGCTTTTCACACAGGGTTTCCCATCCGCCCAGGCAGTGCTCGCAATGCCCGCAGGCGGAATACAGCCATGGCACGCCCACCACGTCGCCCGTCCTGATCCAGTTGACGTTGCTGCCGACCTCAACCACATGGCCAATGCCTTCATGGCCGGGAATGAAGGGCGGCGTGGGCTTGGCCGGCCAGTCGCCACGGGCGGCATGCAGGTCGGTGTGACACACGCCGCAGGCATCCACCTTGACCAGGATCTGGTCGGGGCGGATCGTGGGAATGTCCAGTTCCTCGATCGTCAGCGGCTTGCCGAATTCCCGTACGACCGCCGCCTTCATCTTTCCAGCCATCCTGCGCCTTCCCTCTGCTGCCATGGCCCCCGCCCGCGGGCGGGGCCTGTTGCTGTGCGGCCCCATGCCCGACGGGCGCCGGGGCATCGTGGGCAGGCAGTGTTCCACCCCTGCGTTCACGCGGCCTTGATCCAGGTCACCCCCCTGCCCGCCGCTGACGCGCGGCAGACATGACATCAAGCCCGCGCGCCAGATCGGCCACCAGGATTTCGGGCGCTTCCAGCCCGATATGCAGCCTGCACGCAACGCCGCCATGCGTAACGGACGGCATGGCGCGCGTAATGCCGCCGGTGGTGGGCAGCACCAGACTTTCATATCCGCCCCATGAGGCCCCGATGCCAAAATGGGTCAGCCCGTCAATCATGCAGGTCAGGTCGGATTCGTCAAAACCCGGGTCGAACACTACGCCAAACAGCGATGACGCGCCGCTGAAATCCCGCTTCCAGCAGTCATGGCCGGGACATGACGGCAGGGCCGGGTGCAGCACGCGCGCCACTTCCGGCCGCCCCTGCAGCCACAGCGCCACGGCAAGCGCACTGGCCGCCTGCCGCTCCTGCCGCGCGCCCATGGTGCGCAGGCCGCGCAGGGTCAGCCAGCAGTCATCGGGTCCTGCCAGCTGGCCCATCTGGATGGCGGCATCGCGCAACGGCTGCCAGTCACGCGGGTCAGCCACGCTGACCGCCCCGATAATGGCATCGGAATGGCCGGCGGCATATTTGGTCAGCGCCTGCACCGATGCATGCGCCCCGTGGGCAAGGGGGCTGAACAGGCCGATACCCCACGTATTGTCCACCACCAGCCGGGCCCCCGCCCCGCGGGCCAGGCGGGCCAGAAGGGCCACGTCCTGCACCTCGAAGGAATGGCTGCCGGGGCTTTCGGCAAAGATGACACGGGTATCGGGCCGTATGAGCGCGCGCAGGGCGGCTTCATCCGCCATGGGCGGGAAATAGCTGGTCTCCACCCCGAAGCGGCGCAGCACCTTCTCGGCAAAGCGGCGGGTGGGGCCATAGACGGAATCGGACAGCAGGCAGTGATCGCCTGCCTCCAGATAGGCCAGCAGCGGCAGGGTGCATGCCGCAAGACCCGAGGGTACGACCTGCGCATGCGTGCCGCCTTCGATCGCGGCCACGGCCTGTTCCAGCCGGTACTGCACCGGGGTGCCCATCGCGCCATAGATCAGTTCATGGTCATAGCGGTTGCGGCCTGCCGTCTCCATGGCCTCAAGGCTGGAAAACAGCACGGTGGAACCACGGGTCACGGGCGGGTTGACGAACAGGCCCTGCCCCCCTTCGGGCACGTCGCGCCCAAGCTGGACAAGCCGGGTGGACAGCGCGCGCCAGCCGCGCACCACACTTTCAAGCAGGGATTCGGGTACGGGCGGGATGGAAACGTTCATGGCGCGCCCTTACGCCGCGCCGCTGACAATGGGCGAATCCGGCGTGGATGCCCATTCCGCCCATGACCCGTCATACACCGCCGGTTCCCCCGCGCTGCCCCCCGCGCTGACCAGCGCCAGTGCGATCATGCACGCCGTCATGCCGCTGCCACAGGTGCAGGTGACGGCCGTATCGTCCGTCACACCCAGCCGGGCGAACATCTCCTTCAGCCTGTCCGCGGGCAGGAAGCGGCCGCTGGCATCCAGCAGTTCGCCATAGGGCAGGCTGCGCGCGCCGGGCATGTGCCCCGACTGCAGCCCCGCGCGCGGTTCGGGCTCCGTCCCCTCGAACCGGCCCCGGCTGCGCGCATCCAGGATCAGGCCCGGCCTGTGCCCGTGCACGATGTCCAGCACATCGCCCAGGCCGTGCAGGCGCGCATAGTACGGGCGGCTGACAAAGGGCGCGGGGGCGGCCAGGTCCGGCCCGCTTTCCAGCGGCAGCCCGGCACTTTTCCAGGCCGCAAGCCCGCCCTCGAGCACCTGCACCCGCTCATGCCCGAACAGGCGGGTCAGCCACCACGCGCGCGCGGCGCAGGCCATGCCATCCTGATCATAGAAGACGATGCGCCGCGCGTTGCCCATGCCGCGCTCGGTCGCCAGGCGTGTGAAGCGGGTCTGGCCGGGGATGGTATGCGGCAGGGGGGAATCCGGGTCGGAAAAGGTATCGATATCAAACCGGACCGCGCCGCTGATATGCGCGTTGGCAAAGCGCTGCTGCGGGTCGAACGTCTGCCCCGGCAGCGCCATGGAGGCATCCAGCACAAGGATATCGTCCTGTTGTAGCGCCTGTGACAGGTCACTGGCTGAGATCAGCGGATGCATACCATCTCCCGGTCGGTAGGAATTGCGTGTCGTGCCACAGGGTGCAGCATATGATGCGGGAACGAAAGTCCTGAACATTTGTCTTTCGTTTCATGGCGGGAGGGGGTACGCCAGCATGATGGTCGAACGTATCATGATGGGGCTGATGCTGGGGGGGATCGCATTTGGCTGCGTCCTGATCCTGTATCCGTTCATGACCGCCCTGCTGTGGGCGGCGATCCTGACCTTTTCCACCTGGCCGGTGTTCATGCGGCTGCGGCGCGGCATGTCGCTGCTGCCCGCCGCCATGGTCATGACGCTGCTGTGCGCCCTGGTGCTGGTGGTGCCACTGGTCATCGTGGTGTCCAACAGCATTGCCGATGTTCCGGCCACGCTGCAGTATATTGTCGATGCGGTGGGCACGCTGCACCTGCCGCCCCTGCCGGCGCGCGTTGCCCATATCCCGCATTTCGGCCCCGAAATTGCCGACAAATGGCAGAAATGGTCGGAAGACGTGGGCAGCATAGACCAGGTGGTCCGCCCCTATGCCGGGCGCATCGGGCAATCCGTGCTGTCGGCCATGATGCAGCTGGCCAGCGGCATGGCGCACCTGGCCATGGCGCTGTTCATTTCCTTCTTCTTCTGGCTGGGGGGCGACGGGCTGGGCACCACCTTCGTGGCCGTGGTACGGCGCATCGCGGGCGTGTATGCCGACCGGATACTGGGCATTGTGGGCCGCACCATACGCGGCACGGTGTACGGCATACTGGGCACCGCCATCATACAGGGCATCCTGACCGGAATCGGCTTTGCCATCGCGGGTATTTCCAGCCCGGTGCTGCTGGGGGCGATTACCGCCTTCGTGGCCGTGCTGCCCATCGGGGCACCCCTGATCTGGATTCCGGCGGCGGTGTTCCTGCTGCTGACCCACCATCCCGGCTGGGGCATCTTCCTGCTGCTGTACGGCACGATCATCGTATCGGGGGCCGACCATATCATCCGCCCCATGTTCATCGCCCGTGGCGCGCAGCTGCCCTACCTGCTGACGGTGCTGGGCGTGCTGGGGGGCGTGCTGACCTTCGGGGGCCTGGGCATTTTCCTTGGTCCCGTGCTGATCGGGGTGGGCTATACCCTGACGGCAGAATTCGCGGCGGGCGATCCCCGCTCCAACAATCCCATACCCGATGACCTGCGCGAGCCCTTTATCGAACCATGACCCTAGCCCGCCCCTATCTCCGCCTGCCGTCCATCCAGCCCCGGCCCGGCATGCCCGCCCGGCTGGACCTGGCCCCGCCCGCGCGCGCCGATGGCGCGGTGAAGGTGGTCAGCTGGAACCTGCTGCGCCGCATTGGCGCGACCGTGCGCGACGTGATCGAACTGATCCATGCCGAGCGGCCGGACCTTCTGCTGATGCAGGAAGCAACCGTGGACATCGACAGCCTGCCAACACTGGTGGGCGGGCATTACGCGCGCTCCCCCCTGCCCGGCCGCATCCACGGGCTGGCATGCTGGAGCCCGCATCCCTACCGCCGCCCGCCGCTGACCTGCACCCTGCCCGCGGGCACGCTGATCCGCCGCGTGGCACAGGTGGTGGACTGCCGCGCGCTGGTGGTGGCCAATGTCCACCTTTCCCACGGGCAGCTGCTCAACCGCCGCCAGTTGCGCCGCGTGGTCCAGATCCTGCCACACCGGGCCGCCATACTGGGGGATTTCAACCAGGTCGGCCCCGCGCTGATCCGCCATTTCCATGATGTGGGGCCGCGCGCGCCCACCCACCGCATGGCCGACATGCTGCCCATCCGGCTGGACCGCTGCCTGGTGCGCGGGCTGGACTGCCTTGAGCGCCATGTGATCGAGAACTATGCCTCCGACCACCGGCCCATCTCGGTGCTGCTGCGCCCCTCGGCGGCGGGCTAGAGATAGGGCAGCAGCAGGCGCGCGCCCGCGTCACGCAGCTTGCGCCACGGCTTCCTGCGGTCCAGGTCGTGATGGGTCAGGCGCACATGCCGGTGGCTGGCGATGAAGGCATCCAGCCTGCCCGCCAGCGCGGGGTCATAGGTTTCAAGATTGATCTCGAAATTCAGCCGCAGGCTGCGCACATCCAGGTTGGAACTGCCCACGAACGACCACTGCCCGTCCACCACCATCAGCTTGGAATGGTTGAACGGCGGCCGCGCCAGCCATATCCGGCACCCCGAATCCAGAAAGCGCGGCAGGTTGGCCGCCCGTGCCCAGTCCAGGACGGTATGGTTACTGTGCCACGGCACCACGACATCCACCTCGATCCCGCGCAGCGCCGCCAGCGCCAGTTCGGTCAGGAAACGGTCATCGGGCAGGAAATAGGGCGTCATGACGCGGATGCTGTGCCGCGCCAGCGTAAAGGCCTGCAGCATGGTGTATTCGATCTTTTCCAGGTCCATGTCCGGCCCGGCGGTCACGATGCGGCACAGGCCCGGCCCGTGGCTGGCCTGCGGGGGGAAGAAGATGTCCGCCGTCAGTTCCTCGCCCGTGGTAAAGGCCCAGTCACGGGCAAAGGCCTCGCTCAACTGGTGGACAACCGGCCCGGCCAGTTCGAAATGCGTGTCCGATACCGGATGGGCGGGGGCGGAGGCCACGATGTTCTCATCGCCTATGTTCAGCCCGCCCATGAAGCCCGCCAGCCCGTCCACCACCAGGATCTTCTTGTGGTCACGCATGTTGATGAAGGGCATGCGCCACGGCAGCATGGAATGCATGAACCGCCCCACCGGCACGCCCGCGCGGTGCAGGATGCGCCCCACCCCGCAGTCAAAATAACCCGATCCCACGCCATCCACCAGCACCCGTACCTGCACCCCGCGCTGGTGCGCCGCAATCAGCGCGGTACAGAAGCGCTGGCCAGCCTGGTCGGGGCGGAAGATGTAGGAACACAGCAGCACGCTGTGGCGCGCGCCCTCAATAGCCGCGATCATGCGCGGATAGGCGCCATCCCCGTCATGCAGCATCGTAATGGCGTTGCCGCCCAGCAGCGGGCGGCCGGTCAGCTTGCCCACCATGGAGGCCAGCGGCGCGAACGCCCCCGTCGCCTCCCTGCGCCACTGCGAGGACATGGTCCGGCTGCGCCACGGGTGCTGGCCCGCCATGCGGCGTGCGCGCCGGTGCACGCGGTTGATGCCGAACATGGCATACAGCATGCCCCCCGTCAGCGGCATGAGCACCGTCACCCCGATCCACCCGATGGAGGCCCCCACATCGCGCTTGGTCAGCAGCACATGCACCACCACCACCACGATGATGGCGATACGCACCATCAGCACGAAAAAATCCCATATGGTAAGGGCATGAAAGATCATGATGCATATCCTGCCCGTGTCACGTACGGGACCAGCCGTTATCCGGCCCACAGGGCCGGCTGCCGGCCCCTATAACGCACTGCCGGGGGTCCGGGACCTGCTTTTGCGCCATCCTGCGGATCATAGGGACGTTTTTGCTGGCGCTTTTTTCAAAAAGCTTCGGCAGGACACCGCATTCTTGAAAAAAGGCGGCGCCCGGAAAATTTTATTTTCCTCAATGGACTGTTCTACGACACCCTTTTACACGGCAGCGCCGTATCCTGATGGAGCACCCGGATCGTGGACATTGATGGCCGCCCACCCCTTCCGTCCCACCGCACCCTGCGTGGCCGCCGGGCGCATGCCGCCGGCATGGCGGCCGAACAGGCGGCCATGGACAGGCTGCGCGCGCAGGGCTGGCAGGTGCTGGCGCATCGGGCCCGCACGCGTTGGGGGGAAGTGGATGTGGTGGCGCTGAAGGCAGGCTGCCTGATTTTTGTCGAGGTCAAGGCCCGCCCGTCCCTGCTGGCGGCGGGCGAGGCCATCCGCCCCGCACAGGTCCGCCGCATCATGAACGCGGCACGGTTCCTGTGCGCGTCAAACCCGCACTGGGTTCATGACCGCATGCGGCTGGACGTGTGCGTGGTGCTGCCCGGCAATGTCATCCGCTGGATACCCGACGCCTTCAGGCAGGACTGAAAGGCAGGCCGGGTGCCCGGTCAGGTACGGTGGCGGCTGGGTGCGGGATGGATGTGATGGATGGCCGTGCCATGCGGATGATAGACGATGGTATGGACCATCGTGCGCCGCGTATGGGCGGCGGTGCCATGGCTGGACGCCAGCACCACCGGGGCGGCATGCGCGCCCGCGCGGTGGTGGTAGGCGACGTGGCGGACCGGCGGCGGCGGCGCGGTCAGCGCGCCCAGTGTCAGCCGGTCGGCTTCCATATCGTTCACGGCATGGGTGCGGGCGTGGGCGGGGGCTGCCATGCTGCCTGCAAGACCTGCGCCAAGCAGTATTATTGTTGCAAAACGCAAGTCACTATAGCGCATCAGGCCCCCTGTTTTCCAAAGCTAAAGGAAGCTAGGCCAAAGCGTGGCGGCCGCGCAAGTCATGTTGCCTATAAAACGGAAAACGGGCGGAACATTTCTGTCCCGCCCGCATGCCGCACCATTATGGTGCCGTATGATCAGGCAGCCGCCGTGGCGATGCCCTTCTCGGCCAGCAGCTTTTCCAGCTCGCCCGTCTGGTACATTTCGGTCACGATATCGCAGCCGCCAATGAACTCGCCCTTGATGTAAAGCTGGGGCACCGTGGGCCAGTTGGAGAAGTCCTTGATACCCTGGCGGATCTCGGGATCAGCCAGCACGTTGTCGGTTGCGAACGGCACGCCAAGGTGCTTGAGCACCTGCACCACGCGCGCGGAAAAACCGCACTGCGGGAAGGTGGCATCACCCTTCATGTACAGCATGACGGGGTTGGAATCGATCTGCGCCTGGATGCGCTGTGCAACTGTTTCAGCCATGGATTGTGTTTCCTGCTCTGGGGGTAAGGGTCGCGGCCTGCGCGGGATCAGTCGGGCGTCTGGGTCTGGAGCGCAAGGGCGTGCAGCTTGCCGCCCATGTGCCCCTGCAGCGCGTTATAGACCATCTGGTGCTGCCGCACGCGCGGCAGGCCCCGGAAGGCCTCGCTCACCACGCGGCAGGCATAGTGGTCCCCGTCGCCCGCCAGATCGTCGATCTGGATCTTCGCGTCCGGCAGGGCTTCGCGGATATAGGTTTCGATTTCCTGTGCGGTCATTGCCATTGTGGTCTGAAGCTCCTGCCCTATCGGTCCATCAGTCGCGGAAAGAATTCGGAATGCACCGCGCACAGACGTGCCTTGGATATTGTGGACCCGTTGGGCAATGTCAAACCCCCGCCCGCCGAATGGCCCAGCCTGCGGCATGGCACACCGGCCTTTCCGGCCAGCGTGGCCAGGGCCGCGCCATCGCGCACCGCCACGATGTAGCGGGACTGGTCCTCGCCAAACCAGAAGGCTTCGGGCCGCATGCCCGATTGCGGTGCGTCCAGCACGCAGCCGGCCTGCCCTGCCATGACCATCTCGGCCACCGCCACCAGCACGCCGCCATCGGCCACGTCGTGGCAGGCGATGACCGTGCCATCAAGGATCAGCCTGCGCACGAAATCGCCATTGCGCCGCTCGGCCGCAAGGTCGAGCGTGGGCGGCGTGCCGTCCTGCGCGCCAAGGATCTCGCGCAGCCAGATCGACTGGCCAAGCTGGCCCTTCGTCTCGCCCAGCAGCATGACATCACAGCCTTCGGGCATTTCCAGCCCCACGGCCTTGCGCACGTCCTCCAGCACGCCCAGCCCACCGATGGCAGGGGTGGGCAGGATGGACTGCGAGGTGCCGTCGGGTGCCCGCGTCTCGTTATACAGCGAGACATTGCCGCTCACGACCGGGAAGTCGAGCGCGCGGCATGCCTCCCCCATCCCGGCGATGGCGTCAACGAACTGGCCCATCACTTCCGGCTTTTCAGGCGAGCCGAAGTTCAGGTTGTCGGTCACCGCCAGCGGGCGCGCGCCGGTTGCGGTAATGTTGCGCCAGGCCTCCGCCACGGCCTGCGCACCGCCCAGCCTTGCATCCGCGCGGCAGTAGCGTGGCGTGCAGTCGGTGGTCAGCGCCAGACCGATCTGCGTATCCTCGACCTTGACGATCGCGGCATCGGCCGCACCCGGCCTGCGCACCGTCTGGCCGCCTACCGTGCTGTCGTACTGGTTGTACACCCATGCGCGGGAGGCAAGGTCCGGGCAGCCGATCAGCCGCAGCAGCGCCTGTTCCGTGCCCACGGGGTCGATGATCGGCTCCATGGGCAGCGGCTTTTGTGCCGGTGCCGTGGGGCGGTGATAGACCGGGGCCTGATCGGCCAGCGGGGCCAGCGGAATGTCGGCTTCCACTTCGCCCCTGTGGCGGATCACGATGTGGCCGGTATCGGTCAGGTGGCCGATCACGGCAAAATCCAGTTCCCATTTGTCAAAGATGGCACGCGCCTGCTCGGTGCGGTCGGGGCGCAGTACGATCAGCATGCGCTCCTGGCTTTCGGACAGCATCATCTCGTATGCCGTCATGCCACGTTCGCGCTGGGGCACGTTGTCCAGGTCAAGGTCGATGCCGACCCCGCCCTTGCCCGCCATTTCAACGGAGGACGAGGTCAGCCCCGCCGCCCCCATGTCCTGAATGGCCACGATGGCATCGGTCGCCATCAGTTCCAGACAGGCCTCGATCAGCAGTTTTTCGACAAACGGGTCGCCTACCTGCACGGTCGGGCGCTTGGCCAGCGCGTCCTCGTCAAACTCCGACGAGGACATGGTGGCCCCGTGAATCCCGTCCCGCCCGGTCTTGGAGCCGACATAGATGACCGGATTGCCAATACCGGCGGCAGCGGACAGGAAGATGCGGTCCTGCCTTGCCACGCCCACCGTCATGGCGTTGACCAGCGGGTTGCCGTCATAGGCGGGGTGGAAATTGATCTCGCCGCCCACGGTGGGCACGCCCACGCAGTTGCCGTAACCGCCCACGCCGCGCACCACGCCATCGACGATGCGGCGGGTCTGCGGGTTGTTGGGGTCGCCAAAGCGCAGGGCGTTGAGGTTGGCGATGGGTCTGGCACCCATGGTGAACACATCACGCAGGATACCGCCCACGCCCGTCGCCGCCCCCTGATAGGGTTCGATGAAGGAGGGGTGGTTGTGGCTTTCCATCTTGAAGATGGCGGCCAGCCCGTGCCCGATATCGACCACGCCCGCGTTCTCGCCGGGGCCATGGATCACCCATGGCGCGGTGGTGGGCAGGGTTTTCAGGTGGGCGCGCGACGATTTGTACGAGCAGTGTTCCGACCACATGACCGAAAAGATGCCCAGTTCGGTAAACGTGGGCGTGCGGCCCATGATCGACAGGACATTGCCGTATTCTTCCGCCGTCAGGCCGAATTCGCGCGCCAGTTCCGCATCAACGGGGCGGGATAACCTTGCACTCATCCGACCACAGCCTCCACCAGTCCCGTAAACAGGGGTTTGCCATCCACGCCACCCATCAGCGGATCGACCAGATCCTCCGGATGGGGCATCATGCCGCATATGCGCAGGTTTTCACTGAACACACCGGCAATCGCGTTCATCGATCCATTGGGGTTGAGCCGTGCGTCGCCCGCATCCAGGTGGCCGGTTTCCGACACGTAGCGGAAGGCCACGCGGCCGGTCTCTTCCAGCATGCGAATGGTCTCGGCCCCGGCAATGTAGTTGCCATCGCCATGCGCCATGGGCGTGCGGAACACATCGCCCTTTGCCCAGTGGCGGGTAAAGGCCGTGCCGTCGCGCTCCACGCGCAAAAAGCAGTCCTGTGACAGGAAGCGCAGCGAGGCGTTGCGCAGCAGCGCCCCGGGCAGGAGCTGCGCTTCGGTCAGGATCTGGAAGCCGTTGCACACCCCCAGGATATGCCCGCCTTTTGCCGCGAATTCGCGGATGGCGGCCATGATCGGCGCATGCGCCGCCATGGCGCCGCAGCGCAGGTAATCGCCATAGCTGAAACCACCGGGCAGCACCACCAGGTCAACACCTGCGGGCAGCGCCGTGTCACGATGCCAGACCATGGTGGGGGCCTGCCCGGTCACGCCACGCAGGGCGATGGCCATGTCACGCTCACGGTTGGTGCCGGGAAAGACTACGATCGCCGCCTTCATTTGCCGCCGCCGCAGGGATAGGATTCATGCAGCGCGGTGAACACCGCCTCCCCCGCCGGGCGCGACAGGGTATCGCGGTGGTCCTTCATCCAGCCCACGACCTTGGTGCGCATGTCCGCCGTGGGGGTTGCCGGCGCAATGCAGAAGGCCGAAATATCCTTGGCATCCTTTTCGGCATTGCGCTCGAACAGATGGGCCAGGGCCGCGGAATCGGCCACGCCGGAAATGTAGGCATCACAGATGCCGGTGCCGGCGGGCTTGGTGCACAGCGATCCAAGCTGTTCGCCCGTCATGCGCGAGACGCGCTGGGCGGAGGCATGGGCGGCGGGCAGGCCCACGGCCAGCACGCAGCCAAGGGCAAGAAGGCGGGCGATCTTCATCCAACGACCTCCGTCACGAAATCCTCGATCACAAGATTGGCCAGCAGCGCGCGCGCCATGGCATCGGCCTGCGCGCGGGCGCGTTCGCGGTCGGTCTCGTCCACCTCAAGCTCGATCACGCGCCCGATGCGGACTTCACCCACGTTCCTGAAGTCCAGCACATGCAGCGCGTGTTCCACGGCCTTGCCCTGCGGGTCAAGAACGCCTTCCTTCAGCATGACGGTCACACGCACCTTCATTGCATTACCTCCGGTCCCTTCATGTCGGAATTCGTGGCCTCGGGCAGGATGCCCAGGCGCATCGCCACTTCCTGATAGGCTTCCTCGACCTTGCCCATGTCCTTGCGGAAACGGTCCTTGTCCAGCTTCTCGCTGGTCTTGGCATCCCACAGGCGGCAGTTGTCGGGCGAGATTTCATCGGCCAGCACGATGCGCATGTTGTCGCCTTCGAACAGGCGGCCGTATTCCAGCTTGAAATCGACAAGGATGATGCCGATGCCCATGAACAGGCCGCACAGGAAATCGTTGATGCGCATGCTCAGCGCCACGATGTCTTCCATGTCATGCGGGCAGGCCCAGCCGAAGGCGGTGATGTGCTCCTCGCTCACCATCGGGTCGTTCAGGGCGTCGTTCTTGTAATAGAACTCGATGATCGGACGCGGCAGGCGCGTGCCTTCCTGAATGCCCAGCCGCTTGGACAGGCTGCCTGCCGCCACGTTGCGCACCACGACTTCAAGCGGGATGATCTCGACTTCGCGGATCAGCTGCTCGCGCATGTTCAGGCGACGGATGAAATGGGTGGGAATCCCGATATCGTGCAGGCGCAGCATCAGGTGTTCGCTGATACGGTTGTTCAGCACCCCCTTGCCGGTGATGATGCCCTTTTTCGCGCCGTTGCCGGCACTGGCGTCATCCTTGAAATACTGCACGAGGGTACCCGGCTCGGGTCCCTCGAAAAGGATCTTGGCTTTTCCTTCGTAAAGCTGGCGGCGGCGGCCCATACTCGTCCTTCACATAACGCTGCGGGCACGGGCCGGGAGCGGCCCCTCCCCTGATCGGCGGGATCTGCTGCTGGCATGACCCCTCATGCTGCGCATGCCATAGCAGCGTTCGGGGCGGGAAGATACCATTTTACCTATGTCCCCGCCCCGCGCGCCGCCAGATCAACCGGCTGGTAGCCCACCCGGTCCGGGGCGCCCGCGGCAAAAAACCATGAGTGCCGGTTATCCGCCGCCACCCCGATGGCCGATGAACTGCATGTACCAAAGCCCGAGCGCGGCGGGATATTGATCTCGCTGCCCGCGGGCAGGGAGCGGTCGGCCAGCAGGCTAGTCCACGCCGTCCAGTGCGGCGGCACGGGGCGAAGCGCCGCGCGGAAGCGCGGCAGGTGGCGGTGGATGCGCGGCATGGCCATGTCATCGGGGTCGGTGGTGGCGACCATGTGCACGCCGGGCGCAAGCGCTTCCACCTGTGGCTGGCCATAGCCGGGGCCACGGATGAAGAAGGCGTCCAGCCGGTCGGCCACGATCATGTTGAACGACCGCCACGCCCCCGCGTCGATCGTGGCGATGTGATCCACCGCGGCGCGCGCGGTATCGAACCGGCCCGCCAGCAACGGCAGCGCCCCGCGTGAGTTCTTGCCCGGCATGGGGCCAAGGCTGCCCACGCGGTTCATGATGCCCGCGACAACACCCGCATCATTGAGCGTAAGCCACGACCCGCCGGCCACCTGGTCCTGCCCGCCCACGATGCCGGGATGGTCGGGCCAGTGCCGCCCCGGCGGCAGCCAGGGGCGGTCAAGGCGCTCGTCACGGTTGGCCGCCATAAGCAGCGGCCAGTCCTGCGCCGGATCATGGGATATGACGACTGTGCACACGCCTTGCCATCCTGCTGTGTTATCTGCCCCGTGGCCGGGTCAGCCGCGCGCGGGGCCGGCCTCACCAAACACGCGGGTGAATGTATGGTCGAGCATCCGCAGGTGGGATGCGCTGTCCATGGCGCGGTCCAGCACCTCGGGCGGCACCCGGCCCGCCACGTCCGGGTCGGCTTCCAGGTTCTCGCGGAAGGTCTTCCCGTCCGGCCTGCCCAGCCGGGTCCATGTGGCCATGGCGTTGCGCTGGACGATACGATACGCATCCTCCCGCAGGATTCCGGCGCGCGCAAGGGCCAGCAGCACCTCGCCCGAATGCACGACCCCGCCCAGGCTTTCGATATTGGCCTGCATCTGCTCGGGATAGACCACCAGCTTTTCCATCATGCCCGCAAGGCGCATGAGCGCGAAGTCCAGCCCGATCGTGCCATCGGGGCAGATGTTGCGCTCGACGGAGGAATGGCTGATGTCGCGTTCATGCCACAGCGCCACGTTCTCCAGCGCGGGAATGACGTGCGAGCGGACAAGGCGGGCAAGCCCGGTCAGGTTTTCCGACAGCACGGGGTTGCGCTTGTGCGGCATGGCGGACGAGCCCTTCTGCCCCTTGTGGAAGAACTCCTCCGCCTCACGCACTTCGGAACGCTGCAGGTGGCGCACTTCGGTGGCCAGCCGCTCGATACCGCTGGCAATCACCGCCAGCGCGCAGAAATACGCCGCATGCCGGTCACGCGGAATGACCTGGGTGGACACATCCTCGGGCTTGAGCCCCAGTTTGGCCGCCACGTATTCCTCAACACGGGGGTCGATATGGGCATAGGTGCCCACGGCGCCGGAAATGGCGCAGACCGCGATTTCTTCACGCGCGCGGACCAGACGCGCGCGGTTGCGGGCGAATTCGGCATAATGGCCCGCGATCTTCAGGCCGAATGATGTCGGCTCGGCATGGATCGCGTGGCTGCGGCCGATGGTCAGGGTGTGCTTGTGCTCGAACGCACGCTTCTTCAGCGCCGCCAGCACGGCATCCAGGTCTTCGAGCAGAAGGTCGGTCGCCTGCACCATCTGCACCGACAGGCAGGTGTCCAGCACATCGGACGAGGTCATGCCCAGATGCACGAAGCGGCTGTCGGGGCCGACCTTTTCCGCCAGCCACGTCAGGAAGGCAATCACGTCATGGCGGGTTTCGGCCTCGATCTCGTCAATGCGGTCAAGGTCGGCCTGCGAGAAGGCGGCCATGGCGGCATCCCCCTTCTCACGGATGGTCTTCGCGGCATCCTTCGGAATCGCGCCATAGTCCGCCATGGCCTCGCAGGCCAGCGCCTCGATCTCGAACCAGATGCGGTAGCGGTTCTCGGGCGACCAGATGGCGGCCATGACAGGGCGGGTATAGCGCGGGACCATGTTATGGGGTTTCCTTACGGCAGTGGCTCAATCGGAACGTGTGGCCGCCTTCCTAGCCAATTCTGATGGCGGCGTCTCCCTTATATTCATGCGCGCCGTGGCGGGGGCATGCATGATCCGTCATGATGGGGGAGATTGCATGATTCATACCGGCGGCCCCATAAAGCCCTTGTGAAGCCATGCCCGCGTACGGGCCAACAGCCAGGATCGTATCTGCCCATGTCCGCCTTCCTTTCCCCTTCCGCCCTGTACGCGCTGGCGCAGGTCGTCCTGATTGACGTGACCCTGGCGGGTGACAACGCCATCGTGGTGGGCATGGCGGTGCGCAACCTGCCGCACAGGGCGCGGCGAGTCGCCATCCTGTGCGGCGTGCTGGGGGCGGCGGTGATCCGTATCGGCCTGGCGCTGGTGGCGGTGCGGCTGCTGGCCATCATCGGGCTGACACTGGCGGGCGGGCTGCTGCTTTTGTGGGTATGCTGGCGGATGTACCGGGAAATGCGCGGCACCGCCCCCGCGGAAGAGGGCACGCCCGCCCCCGGTTCACTGCGCAATGCCATCATCCGCATCATCGTGGCCGACCTGTCCATGAGCCTGGACAACGTGCTGGCGGTTGCGGGGGCTGCGGGCGAGCATATTGGCGTGCTGGTGGCGGGGCTTGCGGTCTCGGTGGTGCTGATGGCGGTGGCGGCGTCGCTTATCGCGCGGCTGCTGGAGCGGTACCGCTGGATTTCGTGGGTCGGGCTGCTGGTGGTGCTGGCGGTGGCGATCGAACTGATCGTAAAGGGCGGGGGCGAGGTCTGGACGCATGTGGGGGGGGCGGCGTGATGCCGCGCGCCGCGCGCCCCGCACTGGCGGCGGGCGTGGCGCTGCTGGCGGCGCTGGCCGCCCGCCCCGCTCCGGCCGCGCCATCCGCACAGCCCGCGCCCGCGCCCGCCCGTGGCGACTGGCCCACCCCGCGGCAGGCCGCCACGGGCAATGCCGATGACGACCCGGTCGCAGCCAAGCTGCTGGTCTATCTGCGCCTGCTTTCCCCCGCGCGCAGCAGCGCGGATGAATACGCCACCTTCCTGACGGAGAACCCGTCCTGGCCCCAGCGCGCGCTGCTGCTGGCGCGCTTCCAGCAGGCCCTGGCCGCCGAGCCGGACAACGCGGCGGCGGGCCGCCTGTGCGCCGCCCAGCCCCTGACCGATGCGCACGCCCTGCTGCGCTGCGCCAGTGCCACCCCCCGCCCCGCCGGGCTGGACGCACAGGCGCGCGCCACATGGGTCAACCGCGCCGACACCCCGGCCGAGGCCCAGGCCCTGCTGACGGGATTCGGCACCGTCCTGACACCGCAGGACCACTGGCAGCGCTTTGACCGGCAGGAACGCGCGGGCAAGGTAGATGCGGCAGCAAGGCAGGTGCCCATGCTGGACCCCGCCCAGCAGGTCGTGGCGCGTGCGCGGCTGGCGCTGCGCCGCAACGACCCGCAGGCGGAAGCCGTGCTGGCCACGGTTCCGGACGGGCAGCAGGCCGATGCCGCGCTGGTGTTCGACCACCTGCGCTGGCTGCACCACGCGCAGCGGCTGGATGAGGCACTGGCCCTGTGGCATGCGCGCGGGGTGGCGGCGGAAAAGGAGGTGCCCCCCACGATCGCGGCCGGTTTCTGGCGCGAGCGTGACGGGCTGGCGCGTGACCTGCTGCTGGCCCACCGCACCGCCGATGCCCTGTTCATGGCCAGTGACAGCGCCGATATCGGTTCCGCCAACCATTACGACGCACTGTTCCTGAGCGGGTGGATCCGGCTGCAATACCTGCATGATGCCAGGCACGCCGTGACCGATTTCACCCCGCTGGCGCAGGCGGTGCCGGTCATTACCCGCAGCCGGGGGCTGTTCTGGGCCGGGCGCGCCCTTGCGGCCGAAGGGCATGCCGCCGCGGCACGCGCGCAGTGGGAACAGGCTGCCACGCTGGCCAATACCTTCTATGGCCAGATGGCCATCGCGTGGCTGGGTGGCAATGCCATGAACCCCCTTCTGGTGCCCGAACAGGCCGGCCGCCAGATCCGCGCCTACCTGCTGCGCCAGAGCGAACCCACCCCCAGCGTGGCCGATTCCGTGCGCTTTGACACCACCGACCTGGCCCGCGCGGCCGAGATCCTGGTGGCATGGGGGGACCGGCGGCATGCGCGTGACTTCATCCTGGCGCTGGATGCGCAGTCCACCAGCACCATCGACCATGTGCTGGCCGCCCGCATGGCCACGCGGCTGGGCATACCCGATGCCGCCGTGATGGTGGCCCGCCTGGCCGGGCGCGACGGGCTGACACTGGTGCATGAAGGCTGGCCGCGCACCTACACGCCGCCCACTTCCATCCTGCCCGCCGATGTGGAACTGGCCGTGGCGCGGCAGGAAAGCGGGTTTGACGCCGCCGTGGTCAGCCCCGCCCACGCCGTGGGGCTGATGCAGCTTCTGGTGCCCACCGCACGCGAGATGGCGCGCAAGGCGGGCCTGCCCGCCACACGGGTCAGCGCCGAATCCCTGACCGACCCGCAGCTCAACATGCAGCTGGGGGCCGCGTACCTTGCCGAGATTGCCCAGCGCATGGGCGGCGCCGTGCCCTATGTGGCCGCCGCCTACAATGCCGGGCCGCACCGCACCGACACATGGCTGCTCACGCTGGGCAACCCCGCGCGCGACACCCCGGTGCCCGACGCCATGCTGGACTGGATCGAGAGCATCCCGTTTGGCGAGACCCGCAACTACGTGGAACGGGTGGAGGAGAACATGGCCATCTACCAGGCCACCGACCCCGCGCTGGGACAGGGCTGATGGCGGGCGACGCACCCCGGCTGGCCCGGCTGGTCGCAACCTTTGGCGGCTGCGGGCTGGCCCCGCGCGCGCCGGGCACGGTGGGTTCGCTGGCCGCACTGGTGGTGGGCATCCCGCTGCTGGGACACTGGATCTGGATGGCGCTGGCCATCCTGCTATGCACCTTCGTGGGCTGGCGGGCCACGGTGGCGGTATCGGGCGGGGCGGACCATGGCTGGATCGTGATTGATGAAGTGGCGGGCATGTGGCTGGCCATGTTCCCCCTTGCCCCCCTGCCACTCACTGCCCTGCGCTGGGCGGACGGGCTGTGGCTGCTGCTGGCCTTTGCCCTGTTCCGCCTGTTTGACATTACCAAGCCCGGCCCGGTGGGCTGGTTTGACCGCAGGCATGACGCGGTGGGCATAATGGGGGATGATGTCGTGGCCGGGCTTATGGCGGGTGCCATACTGGCAGGCATCCACGCCCTGGCCTGATGCGTTAGACCGGCCAGAAATGGAGAACCCGGCGCATGTTACCTGATACGCTCCTTGCCCGCATACCCGACGCGCTGGCCCGCTTCCGCGCGGCGGGGTGCCGCATTGTCACGGCGGAAAGCTGCACCGGCGGCCTGCTGGCCGCGGCCCTGACCGAAGCCGCAGGGTCATCCGATGTGGTGACGGGCGGTTTTGTCACCTATTCCAACAGCATGAAATCCCACGCGCTGGGCGTGCCCGCGACGCTGCTGGAACGGTACGGCGCGGTCAGCCGGGAAGTGGCCGCCGCCATGGCGCAGGGCGCGCTGGGCCATGCGCCCGACGCCAACCTGGCCATTGCCATCACCGGCATAGCCGGCCCCGGCGGCGCGGTGGAAGGCAAGCCGGTGGGGCTGGTCTGGTTTGGCGTGGCGGGCGGGGGCAGCGTGGATACGCTCTCCCACACCTTCGCGGGCGAACGGTGGGATGTGCGCGCGCAGGCGGTCCGCACGGCGCTGATGCTGCTGCTGGACCATGCCGGGCGGCTGATGGCGGAATAGTGGCGGCAGGGTGCGGGGACTATTCGCCCGCGCCATCCATCTGCGTGCGGGGCACGGGTATGCTGCCTGCCGTCTCGCCCGTGCCGGCGGCCTGTACGGCATGGCTTGCGGCCCGGCCCGTGCTGCCCGGCCCCGCACGCATGGAAACGGGGGAAGCGGCGGGGGCCGCCGTGCCGGCCGCCGTGGGCTGTGGCAGTGCCGACCGCGCCTTCTGCAGGCTCTGCGCGTTCAGGTCATCCGTCTGTGCATCGGTGCTGGCTTCCGCCGCATGGCGGGCCGCATGACGGACGGCGGGCGCGGCCATGGCGGGCAGCGTGGTGCACAGCAGGGCACCGCCCAGCATGGTGGCAAGGAAACGTTTGGTCATGACGGGGTCCTTCTGTCCGGTCGGATCTGGGTGTTCAGGCGCTTCCGGCCTTGGCCGTGCCCACGGGCGGCGGTACGGGAGCCGCGGGTGCGGGCGGGCCGTATATGTCACGCGCGCGGCGGATGAAGGCGGAGACCATAAGGCGCACCGCCTCGTTGAACACCACGCCGATCGCGGCCTGCAGCAGGCGGGAGCGGAATTCGAAATCCACAAAGAAATCCACCAGGCAGCCACGCGGTTCGGGCGTGAAGGTCCAGACGTTGTTCAGGTAGCGGAACGGCCCTTTTTCATAACTGACGCGGATCGTGCCCGGTGCCTCAAGCAGCACGCGGCTGGTGAACGTCTCACGGAAGGGACCAAAGCCGATGGTCAGGTCCGCCACCAGTTCGGTTGCCGTGCGCGTGCGCACCCGCGCGCCCGTGCACCACGGCAGGAACTGGGGGTATTTCCCGACGTCGGCCACCAGGTCAAAAAGCTGGCTGGGGGAATAGGCGATAAGCCGACGTTCGGCATGGGTGGGCATCACATAATCTCCATTACGCCACGTTCGCCCCGCAGGCGCTGTTCGCGTGCGGCACGCAGTTCCGCGAAATCGGCGTCCGCATGGTACGACGACCGCGTCAGTGGCGAGGAACTGACCTGCAGGAACCCCTTTACCCGGGCCATGCCCGCATAATCGGCGAATTCCTCCGGTGTCACGAACCGGGCCACCGCCGCATGCTTCACTGTGGGCTGGAGATATTGCCCCAGCGTGATGAAATCAACATCCGCAATCCGCAGGTCATCCATGACCTGGAGTATTTCGGGCCGTTCCTCACCCAGTCCCAGCATCAATCCCGATTTCGTGAAGATGGAGGGGTCCATCTTCTTCACGTCATCCAGCAGGCGCATCGACTGGTAGTACCGCGCGCCGGGGCGGATGGTGGTGTAGAGCCGGGGCACGGTTTCCAGATTGTGGTTGAACACGTCGGGGCGGGCACGCACCACCACTTCCAGCGCGCCGGGCTTGCGCAGGAAGTCGGGGGTCAGGATCTCGATGGTGGTATCGGGCGCGTGCGCGCGGATCGCCCCGATCACGCGCGCGAAGTGGTGCGCGCCGCCATCGGGCAGGTCATCGCGGTCCACCGAGGTAATGACCACATGCCGCAGCCCCAGCCGCGCCACCGCATCGGCCACGCGCTCGGGTTCATCCGCATCCAGCGCGTGCGGCAGGCCGGTGGTGACATTGCAGAACGCGCACGCACGGGTGCAGATTTCCCCCATGATCATCATGGTGGCGTGGCGCTGGGACCAGCATTCGCCGATATTGGGGCAGGCTGCCTCCTCACACACGGTGACAAGGTTGTTGTCGCGCATGAGCCTGCGCGTCTCGTGATAGGTGGGGTGGTTGGGGGCACGCACGCGGATCCAGTCGGGCTTGCGCGCAATGGGGTTATCGGGCCGATGCGCCTTTTCGGGGTGCCGCAGGGCGGCATCCGTCTTCTTGCGGTGGTCGATCGTCAAACGCACGGACATGGCATGAACATCCCATCTGGCAGGCTGGTTGACCAGAAGTGTAACGCCTGCCCCACAACGTCAAGCATTCTTGCGGCCCGCGCGGCGGCAGGGGATCACAACCGCACGATCAGCGCTGTGATCCCCTGCCCTGCCCGCATAACAGGCCGGAAAGTGAAAAAAGTTTTTGGTGAAGCTTTTTTCAAAAAGCGTCAAAGACCGCCGCCTTTTTGAAAAAAGGCGGCACCCAAAAACTTTTATTCTTTTTTATCAGCTAGATATGCAACGCACCGTCATACGCCGCCAGCACGGCTTCGTGCATGGTTTCCGATATGGTGGGGTGCGGGAACACGGTTTCCTTCAGTTCCGCATCGGTCAGTTCACCGGTGCGGGCAATGACGTAGCCCTGGATCATCTCGGTCACTTCGGGGCCGACCATGTGGGCACCCAGCAGTTCACCCGTGGCGTCATCGAAGATGGTCTTGACCATGCCCTCCGGCTCTCCCATCGCAATGGCCTTGCCGTTGCCGATGAAGGGGAAGCGGCCGACGCGCAGCTTATAGCCTGCGGCCTTTGCCTTTTCCTCCGTCATGCCGACGGAGGCCACCTGCGGGCGGCAGTAGGTGCAGCCGGGAATGTTGAGCGGGCTGATCGGGTGCACGCTGCGCCCTGCGATCAGTTCCGCCACCATCACGCCCTCATGGCTGGCCTTGTGGGCAAGCCACGGCGGGGCCGCGATGTCACCAATGGCGAAGACCCCCTTCTCCGCCGTGCGGCAGTAGGGATCGACCGTGATGTGGCTGCGGTCCACCTTGATCGCGGTGCCTTCAAGGCCGATATTCTCGACATTGCCCACAATCCCCACCGCCGAAATCACGCGCGCAACCGTCACCGGCTGCGTCCTGCCGCCAGCCGTGACCTCCACGGTTACGCTGTCAGCATCCTTCTTTATCGCGCCCAGCTTCGCGCCGGTCAGGATTTTCATCCCCTGCTTTTCCAGCGCCTTGCGGGCAAAGGCACTGATTTCGGCATCTTCCACCGGCAGGATGCGGTCGGCCACTTCCACAATGGTCACGTCCGCACCCATGTTGCGGTAAAACGAGGCGAACTCCACCCCGATCGCGCCCGAACCGATCACCAGCAGGCTGCGCGGCAGTTCGGTCGGCACCATGGCCTCACGGTACGACCAGACCAGCTTGCCATCCGGCTCCAGCCCCGGCAGCACGCGCGCACGCGCCCCCGTGGCCACGATCACGTTGGGCGCGGTCAGGACAGCCGTCTCCTTCCCGTCCGTGCTGACCGAAACCTTGCGCAGGTCCCCCTGCGTGCCCGCCAGCCTGCCAAAGCCGTTGATGACCGTGACCTTGTGCTTCTTCAGCAGGTGGGCAACACCCGCCGAAAGCTGGGCCGAGACAGCGCGCGAGCGCTTGACCACCCTGGCAAAGTCAAAGCGCACATTGTCCGCCGCAAACCCGAATTCCTCCAGGTTGTGCAGCATGTGGTTGATTTCGGACGCGCGCAGCAGCGCCTTGGTGGGAATGCAGCCCCAGTTAAGGCAGATGCCGCCAAGCTGGGCGGCTTCCACCACCGCCACCTTCAGCCTGAGCTGGGCGGCGCGGATGGCCGCCACATACCCGCCGGGGCCACCGCCAATGACAATGAGATCAAATTGCGTGGTGCTCATTTCGGATCGTTTCCTCAGACCACAAGGCTCATCGGGTTTTCAACAACCGTGCGGAAGGCCGAGAGCCACTGTGCGGCCAGCGCCCCGTCCACCACCCGGTGATCGACCGAAAGGGTCACGGTCATGACGGTGGCGATCACGATGTCATTGCCCTTGACCACGGCCCTGCGCTCACCCGCCGCAATGGCCAGGATGGCCGCCTGTGGCGGGTTGATGATGGCGGAGAACGCCTTGACCCCGTACATCCCCATGTTGGAGATGGAGAAGGTGCCGCCCTGGAATTCCTCCGGCTTCAGCTTGCCTGCGCGTGCGCGCGCCACAAGGTCGCGCGTTTCCAGGCTGATCTGGCGCAGGCCCTTGGTGTCGGCCGCGCGCACGATGGGCGTAATCAGCCCGTCGGGGATGGAAACGGCAACCGAGATGTCCACGTCATGATACGCCAGCAGCGCGTCATCGGTATAGGACACATTGACCTGCGGCACCCGGCGCAGCGTCACCGCCGCCGCCTTGACCAGCATGTCATTGACGGAAATCTTGTACGCTCCCGGCCCTTCGGACGGGGCGGCCGCGTTAAGCTGGCTGCGGAGCGCCAGCAGCGCATCCAGTTCCACATCCATTTCCACATAGAAATGCGGGATGGTGGACTTGGCTTCCGTCAGGCGGCGCGCAATCACCTTGCGCATGCCCGAATGCGGCACGGTGTCATACGCCGTGCTGGCGGGTGCGGGTGCCGATGCCGGCGCTGCGGCGGGCGCGGCCGTGGCTGCGGGGGCTGCGGCCGGGGCCTGCTGCGCCTGTTCCACATCCCGGCGCACGATGCGCCCATTGGGGCCGCTGCCCTTCAGCGTGGCAAGATCAATGCCCTTCTGGGCTGCAATCCTGCGCGCAAGGGGGGAGGCAAAGACGCGTGTGCCCTTTGGTGCCGGGGCCACAGGGGCTGCCGGTGCGGCCTGCGTGGTGGCGGGAACCGGGGCCACGGGTGTTGCTGGCGCGGGTGCTGCGGGGGCGGGCGTGGCAGCGGCGGTGGCAGCAGGCGCATCGGGCACGCTTTCGCCTTCGGCCACCAGTATGGCGATGGGGGTGTTGACGGCAATGCCCTCCGTCCCCTCGCCAATCAGGATGCGGCCCAGTATGCCCTCATCCACAGCCTCGACTTCCATCGTGGCCTTGTCGGTCTCGATTTCCGCAATCACGTCGCCCGCGGCAATGGCGTCGCCTTCCGCCTTGAGCCAGCGGGCCAGCGTGCCCTCCTTCATGGTGGGGGACAGGGCGGGCATCAGGATGTTGATCGGCATCGCGCGGTCCCTCACACAACCTGCCGGACGGCATTGATGATCCAGTCCGCATTGGGCAGGGCAAGCTTTTCAAGATTGGCGGCAAACGGCATGGGCACATCGGCCCCCGCCACGCGCACCGGCGGCGCGTCCAGGTAGTCAAAGGCGTGCTCGATCACCTGCATGGCCACTTCCGCGCCAATACCGGCAAAGGGCCAGCCTTCTTCCACCACCACCACGCGGCTGGTCTTCTTCACGCTTTCCACCACCGTCTCGGTATCCAGCGGGCGGATGGTGCGCAGGTTGATCACTTCCGCATCGATCCCCTGCTCCGCCAGCTTTCCGGCCGCTTCCAGCGCCACGCCAACCATGATGGAAAACGCCACGATGGTCACATCCGTGCCCGCGCGCTCGACCTTCGCCTTGCCGATCGGCAGGATGAAGTCCTCATCCACCGGGCAGGGAAAACGCTGGCCGTACAGGATCTCGTTTTCCAGGAAGATGACCGGGTTGGGGTCACGGATGGCGGCGCGCAGCAGGCCCTTGGCATCGGCTGCCGACCAGGGTGCCACCACCTTCAGCCCCGGCACATGGCCGTACCAGCTGGCATAGCACTGCGAATGCTGGGCCCCCACACGGGCGGCGGCGCCATTGGGGCCACGGAACACGATGGGGCACGACATCTGCCCGCCCGACATGTAGCGCGTCTTGGCGGCGGAATTGATGATCTGGTCAATGGCCTGCATGGCGAAGTTCATGGTCATGAACTCCACAATCGGCTTGAGCCCGGTCAGGGCCGCGCCAATGGCCATGCCGGTAAAGCCCTGTTCGGTGATGGGGGTGTCGATCACCCGCTTCTCGCCAAACTGGTCCAGCAACCCCTGCGAGACCTTGTAGGCCCCCTGGTATTCGGCCACTTCCTCACCGATCAGGAACACGTCCTCATCGCGCGCAAGCTCGGCGGCCATGGCATCGCGCAGGGCTTCGCGCACGGTCATCTCGGTGGTCTCGCCCCAGTCCTTTTCCGGTTCGGCCGCAACCTTCGGCGCGCCGGGGGCGGCAGGCGTCGGCCCGCATGATGGCGGGGCGGCGGGTGCCTGTACTGCCGGGGCCGTGGGGGATGCCGCGGGCGTCGCATCCGCGCTCTCGCCTTCGGCCAACAGCACGGCGATGGGGGTGTTGACCGCCACGTTCTCCGTCCCCTCGGGGATCAGGATGCGGCCCATCACGCCTTCATCCACGACCTCGACTTCCATCGTGGCCTTGTCGGTCTCGATTTCCGCAATCACATCGCCTGCGGCAATCGCCTCGCCCGGCTTGCGCAGCCAGCGCGCCAGCGTGCCCTCCTTCATGGTGGGGGACAGGGCGGGCATAAGTATCTGTATTGCCATCTTTCAATCAGCTTCCTACCAGAATGTCCGTCCACAGCTCCGAAGGATCGGGTTCGGGACTGGTCTGGGCAAACTCGGCCGCGTCAACCACAACGGCCTTCACCCTGTCATCCATCGCCTTCAGGTCGCTTTCCGCCACACCGCGTTCCAGCAGTTCGCGGCGCACGCGGTCGATCGGGTCATGGTTCTTGCGGATCTCGTCCACTTCCGAACGCTGGCGGTATTTGGCCGGGTCGGACATGGAATGGCCACGGTAGCGGTAGGTATCCACCTCCATCAGCACCGGGCCCTTGCCCGCGCGGCAGTGGGCCACGGCCTCGGCGGCGGCGGCGCGCACGGCCTCGACATCCATGCCATCGACATACATGCCCGGAATGCCCCACGGCTCACCATTGCGCCACAGCGCTTTCGAGGCCGAGGCCCGCTCCACGCTGGTGCCCATGCCGTAGCGGTTGTTCTCCAGCACGAACAGGCAGGGCAGCCTGTGCAGGGCGGCCAGGTTGAAGCTTTCGTACACCTGGCCCTGGTTGGACGCGCCCTCGCCGTAATATGTGACCGAGACCTCGTCCGTGCCGCGATACTTGTTGGCAAAGGCCAGCCCGATGCCCAGCGAGACCTGCGCGCCAACAATGCCGTGGCCGCCATAGAAATGCTTCTCGGAAGAGAACATGTGCATCGACCCGCCCTTGCCGTGGGAATACCCGCCCTCGCGCCCGGTCAGTTCGGCCATGACACCGCGCGGGTCCATGCCGGCGGCCAGCATCTGCCCGTGGTCACGGTAGGAGGTGATGATCTTGTCCCCCTGCTTCAGCTCCATCTGGATGCCCACGACAACCGCTTCCTGCCCGATATACAGATGGCAGAAACCGCCGATCAGCCCCATGCCGTAAAGCTGGCCCGCGCGTTCCTCGAACCGGCGGATCAGCACCATCTGGTAATAGGCTTCCTTCAGGTCGGCCTCGGTCATGGTCCGGCTGTTGTGGCCACCCGACAGGCCGGGATCTGTCTCGTTACTCATCGAACGTCCTTGGTTCATGTTGCCTGTGCCCTGCCCCCTGCCGGGCGGCCGGCACAGCCGTTTCGGTTACAGGGGCGCGCCATGATCCGTCATGCTCCCGCAACGCGGTCATAAGTACCCGAAGCCCCTCCGGATTTATGGATCACGTGTATCTGACCGATTTCCATGTCCCGCTCCACCGCCTTGCACATGTCGTACAGCGTCAGCGCCGCGACGGAGGCCGCGGTCAGTGCCTCCATCTCCACGCCGGTGGGGCCGGTTGTGCGCACGCGCGCGGTAATGGTGATGCCGCGCTGATCCGCGTCGGGCAGCAGTTCCACCCTGACTGACGAGATGGCGAGCGGGTGGCACAGCGGGATCAGGTCGGCGGTTTTCTTGGCCGCCATGATGCCCGCGATGCGGGCTGTGGCCAGCACGTCGCCCTTGGGCATCGCGCCCGCCACAACCAGCGCCAGCGTTTCGGGCCGCATGCTGATATGCCCGTGCGCCACCGCTTCGCGCCGTGTATCGGCCTTGGCCGACACATCCACCATCACCGCATGTCCCGCGCCATCCAGATGGGACAGGCGCGGCCCTGTCATGGCGCGGGGGCCACGGGGGCCGCGCCATCGGGCGTGGTGCCCAGCAGCGCATGCACCGCCGCCCCGACATCCGCCTGCCGCAGCAGGCTTTCCCCCACCAGGAAGCCCGAGGCGCCAATGGCGTTGAGCTTCATCACATCCGCATGGGTGCGAATGCCGCTTTCGGACACGATGATCCGGTCCGGCGGCACCAGCGGGGCCAGCCTGCAGGTGGTCCCGATATCGGTCTGGAGTGTTTTCAGGTTGCGGTTGTTGATGCCGATCAGCGAGGTATCCAGCGCCAGCGCGCGGTTCAGCTCGCCCTCGTCATGCACTTCCACCAGCACGTCCATGTCCAGCCCGCGCGCGATGTCCAGCAGTTCGGCGGCTTCGGCATCGGTCAGGATGGCCATGATCAGCAGGATGCAGTCCGCGCCGATCAGGCGGCTTTCATGCACCTGCCACGGGTCGATGATGAAGTCCTTGCGCAGAAGCGGCAGCTTGCATGCCTCCCGCACGCGGGTCAGGTCCTCGGCGCTACCGTGGAAGCACGAGCCTTCGGTCAGGACGGAAATGCACGCCGCCCCCGCCTTTTCATATTCCTGCGCGATCTGCGTGGGTTCGTAATCGGGACGCAGGATCCCGGCCGAAGGCGACGCCTTCTTGATTTCCGCGATCAGGCCGATCTGGTGGTCCGCCGTCTTCTGCTTCAGCGCCTGGCCAAACCCGCGCGGCGGGGTGTTCACCTCCCGCGCGCGGGCGGTGATTTCCTTCAGTGTCATGACTTTCGCGCGCTGCGCCACATCCACCCTTGTCCGGGCACAGATACGCTCCAGCACGTCGGGAATGCTGTCCACATCCTCGGGCTGGACACTGCCTGTCTGGGGGGAGGTGCTTGGCGTGTCGTTCATTTTCTACCCTGTTACTCTGTTTGGCACGTCCGTGCGGAAGCTCCGCACGGCCTCCAGCACGGCCGCAACCGCGCCACGATCGAGCGCATCCGCCGCAAGGCGGATGTTCCCGCGCAGGGCGGCATAGTCAATCGCGCCACCCCGTATGATAGTGCTGCCCCGCCCCGCCACATGCAATGCGACACCGGCATTCAGCAGCACCGTATCCCGGTACGCCCCGCGCGCCCCGCGCGCCAGCGCCTGCAGCGCCTGCGCGTTATGGGCGGGCGGCCCACCGGCAATGGCGGAAATGGGGGCCGGTTCCAGCCCGGCCGCCGCCGCATCCACGTCCACGGCGTGCACCTGCCCGCCCTCCAGCACGCAGGCGCGGGTGGGACCGGCCAGGGTCAGTTCGTCAATGAACCGCCCCTGCCCGCAGTCACCGCTTATGGCCCAGACATGCGTCGATCCGGTGGCCTGCAATGCCCGGACCATGGTTTCCAGCCAGTCGGGCGAGAACACGCCCACCATCTGCCGCGTTACCCGGGCGGGATTGCACAGCGGGCCGACCAGGTTGAAAATGGTGCGGAAACCCAGCGCCCGGCGCACCGCCCCCACATGCCGCATGGCGGGGTGGTGGTTGGTGGCGGCCAGGAAGGCCAGCCCGTGGCGTTCCACCATGCCGCCAATACGCGCGGGCTCCACCGGCAGGGGCACATCCAGTTCCAGCAGCACATCCGTCGCCCCCGAGCGCGAGGACAGCGCGCGGTTGCCATGCTTGACCACCGGCACCCCCAGGGCGGCCAGCACGAAGGCCACGGCGGTGGAGACATTGAGCGTGCCCAGCCCGTCGCCACCCGTGCCACAGACATCAATCGCGTCATCCGGCATGCCGGGCACCGCGATCATGCGCGCGCGCATGGCGCGCACGGCGGCCTCCAGCTCACCGGCACTTTCCCCGCGCATGTGCAGCGCGGTCAGGAAGGCGGCCAGCGCGGCATCGGGCACGCCGCCATCCATGATCCGGTCAAACGCGGCCTGCGCCATCTCTGGCGTCAATGCCTGCCCGTCCATCACCCGGTCCAGCGCGGCCTGCATTTCAGGTGCCACGACCACGGGCGGGCGGTGGCCCAGCACGGCTTCCAGTTCCACCGGATCGGCGCGCAGCAGGCCACGCAGGCGCAGCGCGGTCAGGAAGGCGGTGGCGGGCACGGGCGCCGCCTCGCCCCGTTCAATGCATTTCAGGCCCTGCTGCGCCAGTTCCGGCGCCACCTTCGCCCCGCCATCGACAGCCTGCCCCAGCAGATCACGAAACAGGGCGCTGGTGGCTGGCGTGCTGTCCATCGTGCTGCCCATCCCTGCTCAGGCAGCCTTGCGCGGCGTGTTGGTGCCGCGTGCGATGGACAGGAAATTGGCCATGATGTCATGCCCGTGTTCGGATGCGATGCTCTCGGGGTGGAACTGCACGCCGAATATGGGCAGGCTGGCGTGGCGCAGGCCCATGATCACGCCATCTTCCGTGCGCGCGGTGGCCACCAGCGTTTCGGGCAGGCTTTCGGGTTCGACCGTCAGGCTGTGGTAGCGCGTGGCGCTGAACGGGTCGGGCAGGCCGGCAAAGATGTCGGTCCCGTCATGATAGACCGGCGAGACCTTGCCATGCATCGGCACGGGCGCGCGCACCACCCTGCCGCCAAATACCTGGCCTATCGCCTGATGGCCCAGGCAGACGCCGAATACCGGCACCTTTCCGGCGGCGGCGGCAATCAGGTCGCAGCAGATCCCGGCTTCATTGGGGGAACAGGGACCGGGCGAGATGACAATGGCTTCGGGCCGCAGCGCCAGCGCATCCGCCACGCTGATCGCATCGTTGCGATGGACGTCACACTTTTCCCCCAGATCGCCCAGATAGTGGACGAGGTTGAAGGTAAAGCTGTCATAATTGTCGATCAGAAGGATCATGGGCGTATCATGGCTTTTCCGCTGGGCCGGGTCAAACCTTCTGGCGTGGCCCGGGCATGTCTTGCCATCCCTTATCATGTACGCGGAAGCCGTAAAATCATCTTGCGAAGTGTTTCAGTCCCCTGATGTCACGACCGCCCGCACACGAAAGAAGTTTCCGGTGGTGCTTTTTCAAAAAGCTTCAGGAGGGAACGCCGCCTTTTTCAAAAAGGCGGCCCCCGGAAATTTCCATGGCCTTCAGGCGTCCCCGGCCGTGGCGAAGCGTACCGCCTCCTCCGCCGCGCGGAACAGGGCGCGGGCCTTCTGGCGGGTTTCCTCGTATTCCGCCTCGGGCACGCTGTCGGCCACGACGCCACAGCCCGCCTGCACGTACATCCGCCCGTCTTTCACCACCGCCATGCGCAGGCCGATGCAGGTATCCATGTCCCCATCGGGGCCGAAATAGCCGATGCACCCGGCATAGGTCGCCCGCCGTGTCGGCTCCACCTCGTCAATGATCTGCATGGCGCGGATCTTGGGTGCCCCCGTCAGCGTGCCGGCGGGGAAGCCCGACATCAGCGCGTCCAGTGCCCCAAGGTCGGGGCGCAGGGTCCCTTCCACATTCGATGAGATATGCATGACATGGCTGAAGCGTTCGATCACGAACTGCTCCGTCACCCTGACCGAACCCAGTTCGCACACCCTGCCCACATCGTTGCGGCCCAGGTCGATCAGCATCAGGTGTTCGGCGCGTTCCTTGGGGTCGGCCAGCAGTTCGGCCTCCAGCGCCAGGTCCTCCACCGTCGTGCGGCCACGCGGGCGGGTGCCCGCCAGCGGGCGCACGGTCATGGTGCCTTCGCGCAGGCGCACCAGCACCTCGGGCGAGGAGCCGACAAGGCTGAACCCGTCCAGGTCCAGATAGAACAGGAAGGGCGCGGGGTTGATGCGCCGCAATGCGCGGTACAGTGCAAACGGCGGCAGGGTGAAGGCGGCGCTGAAGCGCTGGCTCGGCACGATCTGGAAGGCGTCGCCCGCAGCGATATAGTCCTGCAGCCTGCGCACGATGGCGCAGAATTCGTCCTTGCTCATCGTCGATTCCGGCACGGGGGGCGCCATTTCGCCCACCGGCCCGTCAGGCAGTTCCACCGGGGTGGACAGGGCCGCGCGCGCCTGTTCCAGCCGGGCCTGCGCCGCGTCCCATATGGCTTCGGGGGCAACACCCTCCTGCGGGCGCAGGGGCGCGGCCAGCAGCAGTTCGTCACGCACCGTGTCGAATATGGCGAACAGGCCGGGACGCATCAGGATGCCCTCGGGCAGGTCCAGGTCATCGGCGGGCATGTCGGGCAGGCATTCGACCTGACGGACCATGTCATAGCCCAGGTAGCCGAACACGCCGCCGGTCATGGGCGGCAGCCCCTCGGGCAGGTCGATGCGGCTGGCATGCAGGATGCGCCGCAGCGAGACCAGCGGGGCCTCGGCCTGCGGCACGAAGGCATGGGCGGGGGCGGACGGGTCGGTGCACAGGCTGGCACGCCCGTCATGGCAGCGCCAGATCAGGTCGGGCAGCAGGCCGATGACCGAATAGCGCCCGCGTGAGGTGCCGCCCTCCACACTTTCCAGCAGGAAGGCATTGTGCCCGCCATTGCCGCCGCCATGGCTGCGCGCAAGGGGCGACAGGCGCAGGAAGGCGGCAACGGGGGTAAGCAGGTCAGCCGGCTCGACCCGCCATGCCACGGCGGCCCTGCCTTCGCGCAGGGTGGCAAGTGCCGCCGCGCGCCGGGCGGCATCGGGCTGCCGGGAGGGGGGGCGCATGCGCGCGGCGTCTGCTGTCACTGTGCGGTTCCTGTGTTCTGGCCGCCCGTTACCTCCGCCATCACGGCGCGAAGGGCGGACTCGTTGGGCCTGGGCTTGACAATGGCTTCCAGCGCCCCGCCATAGCCCATCTCGATATCCTCGCCCATGGACTGGGTCAGGCCCGCGCGCACGCGCCCGTACAGGTCCTTCTGCGTGGCGGGGTCGGGGTGGTTGATGGCCGTCAGCGTGGCCACCACATAGGAATCACCCGCTTCGGTCATGACATTCTGCCCCACCTTCTCCAGCCGGAAGATCAGGGCGGCCACCTCACGCGGGATTTCGGGTGCCGGCTGCATGGGGGAAATGGGCTGGCTGTGCTCCAGCCCCGGCACGGCGGGGGTGACATGGGCCAGCCCCCCCTGCCCCTGCGCCTGGTTGTAGAAGGCGGTGGCCTGCTGATCGGCCATGTGGCGGCGGGCATCGGCCTGCCATGCGGCGGCGACACGCGGCCCGGCCTCGGCCAGATCCAGCGCATGGCCCGGCGTCACGCCATCAACCGATACGGCATACCATGCGCCATCCGGCCCCTGCACCAGCACGGGGCTGGCCCCTTTTGCCTGGGAGAACACGCGGGCGATGACCGCCTGCCGCACCGCATCGCTGCCCGGTATGGGGGCGGGCGTGCCTTCGTGGGTGTTGCCGCTGGCATCAAGGTCGCCCGATACGGCCACGGCACCCAGGTCGGCGGGAATGGAATCCAGCCCGCCGCCGGCAATCGCGTCCTGCAGCTTCTGCACCCGGTCGGCCAGCAGCGCCTGCGCGCGGGTATGGGCGATCTGGTCATGCAGCGCCTGCTTCACATCGGCAAAGGGCGTGGTGTGGGCGGGGGTAAGCGTGGTGACGCGAAAGACGACCCAGCCGCCCTCGCTCTTCACCGGCCCCTGTGTCACGTCGACGGGGGCGGCGAAGATCGCCCGGCCCAGATCGGCGGAGGGAATGTCCGTCTGCTTCATGCCCGGCAGTTCCACCGCCGCCGCGTCCCGGCCCGCGTCCTTCTGCACCTGCGCCCATGCCCCCGCATCCGTCCACCGCGCGCGCAGGGCGGTGGCGCGGTCCTGCGTCGGCACGGTCACGATCTGCACGCTGCGCCGTTCGGGCGCGCTGAAGGTCTGGGCCTGATCCTGATAGCTTTTCTGCAGTTCGGCATCGGTAATGTCGAGCATGCGGCCGATGGTGTCGGCCGAAAGCACGACCACGCGGGCATGGCGGTATTCGGGGGCGGTGAATTCCCACGGGTGGTTGGCGTGGTAGCGCGCAAGCTGGGCGGGGGTCGGGGTGGCGGTCACCTGCTGGCTGTCAAAGGGCACGCGCACCAGGTCGATGGTGCGGGTCTGGGCCTCGAAATCAAACAGGCGGCGGACCATCACGTCGGGCACGGTGGCCCCGTCACGAATCGGCTCCAGCAGCACGCGCGACGCCTGTTCCTGCCGCACCAGTTCAATCAGCCGCCCTTCGGTCATGCCAGTGCGGTGCAGGCGGTCGTTGAACAGGGCGCGGTCGAACTGGCCATTCGTGCCCCTGAAGGCGGGGATGGAGAAAATCTCGTCCCGCACCACGGAATCGGGCACGATCAGGCCGTGGCGGTCGGCGGCCTCGGCAATTTCGGCCTGCAGCACAAGGCGCTGGAGCACCTGACGGGCCACCTGTTCGCGCGTTGCGGGCGGGATCTGGGCCGGGTCGGACAGGTGCATGGACTGGGCCACCTGCGGCATCTCGGACTGGAGCGCGTTCTGGTAGGACTGCACCAGGATGGGGCGGCTGCCCACGCGGGCGGCCACGTCGGCGCGTTCGGTGCCGATGTTCATCAGCACATCCCCCACGCCAAACCCGATGAAGGCGAGGAAGAACAGCCCGGCAACAATGCGCCCCACCCATGAATCGACAAACACGCGATACAGAAAAGATAGCATGAAAAACCCTGCGCCAGCACCAAGACAAAGCCGGACGGAACAGGGCGTGCGCACCATGCGCACCCGGACGGGCGCCCTGTTTTCCGGTCGGGCACCATACGGTCACGCCGCCGGTTTGACCAGCACCCGCATGCACGCAGCCATGTCCCGCGCGCCGCGCGGGTTGCACAGGCCGCCGCGCCGTGGTGTAGGCTGGCGCCCGTCATAAGCCATGCCCCGCACCGCCGCACGCGGCACCCAGGCGGCATGGGCCAGGAGTGGAAACATGAAGCAGATTATTGTCGGCAACTGGAAAATGAACGGCCTGAGCGCCGATGCGGACGCACTGGTGGATGCACTGGCCACGGGCCTTGCCGCCCTGCCCGCGCGGGCGGACGTGGTGGTCTGCCCCCCCTTTACCCAGCTTGCGCGCCTGGCGCCAAAGCTGAAGGCCGCGGGCATGGCACTGGGCGCGCAGGACTGCCACAAGGACAGGTCGGGTGCCCATACGGGCGACATTTCGGCCCCGATGCTGGTGGACCTTGGGGTGGAATACGTGATCCTTGGCCATTCCGAGCGCCGCGCCGAGCATGGCGAGCTGGACGAGACGGTGCGCGAGAAGGCGGTGGCCGCCATGGCGGCCGGCCTGACCCCCATCGTATGCGTGGGCGAGAACGCCGACCAGCGCGACAGCGGGGATTCGCAGGAAAAGGTGGGCTGGCAGATCCAGGGCTCCCTGCCGCAGGGCTTTACCGGCATCGTGGCGTATGAGCCGGTCTGGGCCATCGGCACCGGGCAGGCGGCATCACAGCAGGATATTGCCGACATGTCCGCCTTCATCCGCGCCGAACTGGTGCGGCAGTTCGGGGAAGCTGGCAAAACGATCCGAATCCTTTATGGTGGCTCCGTCAATGAACGCAATGTCACCGATATCCTGCCCGTTGAAAACGTGGACGGGGCGCTGGTGGGCAATGCCAGCCTGAAGGCCGATGCCTTCGTGCCGCTTGTCCGCGCCGCCCGCGCCTCGTGATTGCCGCGCGGCTGGCGGGGCTCTACTGGAAAGACGCATGATCACTGTTCTTCTTCTACTGCACCTGTTCGTCACCATCGCGCTGATCGGGACCATCCTGATCCAGCGCAGCGAGGGCGGCGGGCTTGGAATCGGCGGCTCGCAGGGCATGGGTTCCTTCATGTCCGGGCGCGGCACGGCAACGCTGCTCACGCGCTCCACCGCCGTGCTGGGCACGGTTTTCATGGTGCTCTCGCTGACGCTTGCGGTCATGAACCGTGGCGCGTCCAGCGGGGTGGGCCATGATATCCTGGCGGCACCGCCCGCGGCGGCCCCCGCCCCCGCACCCGCGCCAGCCCCCTGAACGCACGCCCCACGGCACGCGATTTCCATGCCCCGGCACGCCGTGCCGGGGCATTTTTCATTTTTTGGGCCACGGGCGCATCGTAGCCTTTGCAGCCGGGCCGCAAGCTGTGTAGAAAGGCCATCCATGACGCGGTTTGTATTCATCACCGGCGGCGTGGTGTCCTCCCTTGGCAAAGGCATCGCTTCGGCTGCCCTTGCTGCCCTGCTTCAGGCCCGTGGCTATCGGGTCCGGTTGCGCAAGCTTGACCCCTATCTGAATGTCGATCCGGGGACGATGAGCCCCTATCAGCACGGCGAGGTCTTCGTGACCGACGACGGCGCCGAGACGGATCTCGACCTTGGGCATTACGAACGCTTCACGGGTGTGCATGCCACCCGGGCGGACAATGCCACGACGGGGCAGATCTATTCCGGCGTGATCGCGCGCGAACGGCGTGGCGACTATCTGGGGGCGACCGTGCAGGTCATTCCCCACATTACCGACTCGATCAAGGAAACGATCGTGGCCGATACCGAGGACCTGGACTTCGTCCTGGTCGAGATCGGCGGCACGGTGGGCGATATCGAAAGCCTGCCCTTCCTTGAATCCATCCGCCAGCTGCGCAACGACCTTGGCCCCGACCAGACGATGTTCATCCACCTCACCCTGCTGCCATGGATCGCGGCGGCGGGTGAGCTGAAGACCAAGCCCACCCAGCATTCCGTCAAGGAACTGCAGAACGTGGGCATCCAGCCGCAGATGCTGGTCTGCCGTTCCGACCGGGAAATACCCGAAAACGAGCGCCGCAAGATCGCCAGCTTCTGCAACGTGCGCCCGCAGGCGGTCATTGCCGCGCGCGACGTGGACACCATCTATGCCTGCCCCATCTCGTACCATGCCGAGGGCATGGATACCGAGGTACTGCACCATTTCGGCCTGCCCACCACGCCCGACCCCGACCTGTCGCGCTGGGAAAAGATTGTCGATGCCGTCCGCCACCCCGACCGCGAGGTGCTGGTGACGGTGGTGGGCAAGTACACCGCCCTGCTGGACAGCTACAAATCCCTGATCGAGGCATTGCAGCATGGTGGCATTGCCAACCGGGCCCGCGTGCGGCTGAACTGGGTCGAGGCCGAGGATTTCGAGAAATCGGACGACGCGGTGAACACCCTTGCCCGCAGCGACGCCATCCTGGTGCCCGGCGGGTTTGGCGAGCGCGGGTCGGAAGGCAAGATCCGCGCGGTGAAATACGCGCGTGAGCACAACATTCCCTTCATGGGCATCTGCTTTGGCATGCAGATGGCGGTGATCGAATGCGCGCGCAACCTGGCGGGGATCGAGAAGGCGTCATCCACCGAATTCGGCCCGACCGAATACCCGCTGGTCGGCCTGATGACCGAATGGGCGCGCGGCAACGAACTGCTGCGCCGGCGCGAGGGCGGCGAGATGGGCGGCACCATGCGGCTGGGCGCCTACCCCGCCAGGCTTGCGCCGGGTTCGCGCGCGGCCGAAGCCTATGGCCGCACCGACATCCGTGAGCGCCACCGCCACCGGTACGAGGTGAACAACCACTACCGCGAGCAGCTGGAAAAGACCGGGCTGCGCTTCTCTGGCATGTCGCCCGACGGCATCCTGCCCGAAGTGGTGGAATACCCCGATCACCCGTGGTTCATCGCGGTGCAGTACCACCCCGAACTGCTGTCCAAGCCGTTTGACCCGCACCCGCTGTTCTCCGGCTTCATCAAGGCCGCCGTGGAAAAGGCCGCCGAGCGGGCGGGTGGCAGGCGATGACCGACCACCGCGCGCTGTCCATCGGCAGCCTTACGGTTGGCAACCAGTCCCCCTTCACGCTGATTGCGGGTCCCTGCCAGATCGAATCAGCAAGCCACGCGATGGAGGTGGCGGACGCGCTGCATGGCATCGCCACGCGACTGGGGATCGGGCTGATCTACAAAAGCTCGTTCGACAAGGCCAACCGCACCTCCATCAACGGCGCGCGCGGCGTGGGCATGGCGCAGGGGCTGGACATACTGGGTCAGGTGCGCGCCCGCTTCGGCATGCCGGTGCTGACCGACGTGCACCTGCCCGACCAGTGCGCCGCGGTGGCCGAGACGGTGGATGTGCTCCAGATCCCCGCCTTCCTGTGCCGCCAGACCGACCTTCTGCTGGCGGCGGGCCAGACGGGGGCGGCCATCAACATAAAAAAGGGGCAGTTCCTTGCCCCGTGGGACATGGCGAACGTGGCCGCCAAGGTGGCTTCCACCGGCAATGAGCGCATCATGCTGTGCGAGCGTGGCACGTCATTTGGCTACAACACGCTGGTCAATGACATGCGCGGCCTGCCGATCATGGCGGGCACGGGGTATCCGGTCATCTTTGACGCCACCCATTCCGTCCAGCAGCCGGGGGGGCTGGGCACATCCTCGGGCGGGCAGCGGGTATTCGCCCCCATCCTGGCGCGCGCGGCGCTGGCCGTAGGGGTTGCGGGGGTGTTCATTGAAACCCATCCCGACCCCGATACAGCCCCCAGCGATGGTACGACCATGCTGCCGCTGGCCTGTATGGAAGACCTGCTGACCACCCTGCTGCGCTATGACCGGCTGACCAAGCAGAACCCGCCAGCCGAGATCGTCTGACCGGCTGCCGGAAACCGGCCCGTGGCTGAATGGGGGCCGCCTTTCCCCGCGAAGGCGGCTTCTCTGCCGGTGCCTTGTAAAAAAAGCAGCGCCAGAGACCCCGCATGATGCCCTGCGGGCGGTTCAGGCGGCTGGCTGTTCCCTCCCCCCGGTGTCATGGGCAGGCGGCCCGCCATGCCGGATAAATGGCGGCCATCCGCGCTTTTCCGGGGCAGAGGGCGCCGGCTTGCAGGGTATGTTCCCAACGTTCCCAACGTTCCCTTTGATTATAGGGAATAATATTTGAAATACGGTATCCTCTGGCATGGCTGCTACCATACCGACAGATCTGCCCAAACCAAGGGAACATTGGGAACATAAGGAACACCGCAGGGCTGAAAAAAAACAACCCGTTGATAAAAAAGAGTTTCCGGGTGTCGCCCCGTTCCCGGAAAGGTGACGTTGCCCGAAGTGTCGGGAACAGGCCGCCAGACCGCCGCCCTACCCTTCTTCCCCCGCCATGCGGCGCAGCACCGCATGCCCCGCCTGTGCAAAAACGGCCGGGCTGTAGCGCTGCGTGACCAGCGCGTGCGCCGCCTGCCCCATGGCCGCCAGCCGCCCGGGCTGGCGCAGGGCGGTTTCCAGCCGGTCGGCCAGCGCGTGGGGGCAGCAGGGCGGGACTTTCCAGCCGGTCACGCCATTGATGATGGAATGGTTCATCTCCCCCACCGTGCTGCCAATCACGGGCAGGGCCGTGTCCATGGCCTCATGCGCCGCGATGCAGAACCCTTCGCGGCGGGAGGGCTGGACATACAGGTGGCACCCGCGCAGGAACGCCGCCGTATCCTGCACGTAACCGGCAAATACCACGTTATCCAGCCCGTGGCGCTGGCAGAAGGCGCGCAGGCGGGCTTGTTCCGCCCCCTCGCCCCCGATCGTGACCTGGAACGGCGGCAGGTCCCCCACCGCCCGGAGCAGTACCAGCGCGCGGCACAGCATGTCGTACCCCTTGCCGGGATTGAGACGGCCCAGCGTGCCGATCCGCACCACCTGCCCCGGCTGCCAGCCCGGTGCCGGGGCCAGATCGGGGCGGGTGCGGAAAATGGGCCAGCACATCAGCCGCGATTCGGGCACCCCCAGCCGCCTGCGGGTCAGTTCGGTCACATAGGCGGAATCCCCCACCCACAGCGCGCTGCGCCCGCGCATGAGCCGCAGCAGCGCCAGGTTGCCGGGGCGAAGGAACGCATTATGCTGCCAGCTTGTAACCGGAACCCCCCGCCGCAGGCCCACGACCTGCCCCAGCAGCGTCGCGCGCGTCAGGGATGTCCAGATATGGGTGGGGGCCACATCGCGCACCCAGCCATCCAGCCGGCGCAGCACGGACGGGGCCGGGGCATCATCGGCCGCCAGCACGTCCGTCCCGATGCCTGCCGCTTCCAGCGCCGGAATGGCGCGGCCGTTGCGCCGTTCCAGCGCCACCACATGCACCGTATGGCCATGGGCGCGGCAGACATCCACGATCGCCGGAATGGGGAGGGCCGCGCCACCACCTTCAAAACTGTTGATGACATAAGCAATCCGCATGACGTTCTCCACCACCCCCGCAGGGTGGCGGGATCATAGCGCCATGCGGCCCCCGCGTTCAGGCGGCGGCGCGTTTATCCTGTAACAAATAGTAAACAATTTCCCGCGCGGCACGGCGGGCGGCACTGCCCCCCGCTTCGATATGGAACGTGGCGGCAAAGGCCGCGCGCTGGTGGCGGGCAAAGGCTGCCTGCTGTTCCTGCGCCACCGCAAGCGCCCGTGGCAGCGCGCTGACCCGGTCGATCACCTGCCCCATGTTCCAGTGCGCATAGCTGGGATTGCCCTGCCAGCGCGCACCGTGGGAATTAAGGAAGATGCACGGGCGCGGGTTGCAGATCCATTCATAGACCTGGCTGCTGGCATCACCCAGGTAGATGTCGGCCGCCAGGACATAGGACATGTCGACCGAGCGCGTGCTGCCGGTATCGATCAGGATATGGGACAGGTTGCGCAGCCGTTCGGGTATGGGCCAGCGGCAGCGGATGCGCCGGTGCTCGACCGATGTGTGCAGCCAGCGGCGGAACAGCATGACATGGGGCGCGAAGATCAGGTTGTAGTCATCCTGCCGGGCAAACCATTCCAGCACCCCCAGCCCCATGTCCCACCACGAGGACAGGACCGGGTCGAAATGCGGGTTGTACAGCACCGTGGGCCGGTCATTGTCAAAAAAACGCGGGCGGGCACCCATGTCGATGATATCGAATTTGGGATAGCCGATCACCGCATGGTGCCCCGGGCGGACCAGCCCCCCGGCCAGCATGCGGTCACGTGTCTTGGTGCCGGGCAGCAGCACCAGGTCAAAGAAGCGCGTCACGTCACGGAACCCGATGGCACGGTCCCCCGCCCCGTGCGGCAGGTAGACCAGCCTGACATCAAGGTTGAAATGGCTCCTGAGCAGGGCCGACGTCGTCTCTGGCACCACCAGCGCGTCAAAGCGGGCGAACAGCCCCACATTCTCGCGCAGGTTGGCGATGCGGCGGAAGGGCAGCACCGCCTTTGCCACCACGTTGATCGCGCGTGACAGGCGGCTGATGTCGATATGGATGAAACGCACCCGCGCGGCGCATCCCGCAATGATGGCCCTGACCTGCCGTTCCTGCGCATCGCACGACGTGACAACGCTTACATCCTGCCCCAGCGCCACCAGTTCACAGATGATCGGCGCGGTATGCGCAATCTGGTGGATGCAGTCATGGTTGAACAGAAAGCCGATCTGCATGCGTGGGATGCTGGTCATG
>ERZ746981.158-NODE-158-length-53295-cov-15.465726_pt1 | contig 53295 bp, 28 predicted proteins | sample MGYA00374948_ERZ746981 | MGnify/ENA primary metagenome ERZ746981 (study PRJEB28757, sample SAMN06711160) | food metagenome | host: microorganism | place: China:Harbin | collected 2017-01-30 | study: EMG produced TPA metagenomics assembly of the Analysis of...
TCATTATACATACTCTTTATTACATACTACAATAAATATCGAAATACTATATAAATCTGGTAACACTAACTTTAACATATAGTGAACATAAATTGGAAATAGAAATGGTGGGGTCTGAAAATCCTGGAAGATATTCTAAATTTGGCAGAATTTTTATCCCCTGATAATTTGAAACCTGAAATATAAATAGTATCAAATACCAATTTATTTACGATAAAGGAAAAGCTAGTCATTCCAGCAAGTCAATAAAAGAAGAATAAAAAAAGAAGGGGAAACGGGAAAGTCACGGCAATATGTTCATAACAATGAATGTGGCACAAAGTAGGAAGCACCGTGAGTTCCTTACTTTGGGAGAAATGTAATGAACATCTTCATTTCTGAACTATCTAACAATTTACTTAACTTTTATACGAATAGATGGGGACCAACCAATTTCTTTATCGCCAATTCAAGCTGTATAACAAGTAATGGTGTCTCGAGTATTTACCTTTAAACTAACTAATGATTTTGGAGTACAAACTTTTTTATAAAATTCGGGGCGGTACTTTCAGGATTCTTATTAATTTTTATTTTATTTGTTAAGTTATTTAACTAAATTTTTGAAAGCCTGCATTTGTTTACGCTGCGAATAAGGAATAATTATGAAGTTGCAAATTGTAAACAGATATATTGATAACAAAGAAAGGTATAACCAAATCAAGCGGGACGCACAAACTTTGAGCGATCTGCAGATCTCCGCCATTGCTAGAGAAAAATTCGGAGTAAATTAAAAAAAGAGTGACCAAGGATACTTCATGAAAAGAGATGTCCCGATCAAATTTAAAGACGGAGACAAAAAAAGGATCATATTTTGCAATTACACATCAAATTGTGCCTTGGAAACTTGATTTTCCTTAATTGTTGCAGAGAGGAAATGATGGAGAAAATCATCTTACCTTAGTGAGATAAGCTCGGCCGAAAATAGTAGTGCGCCGCACACTTTAAGACCGTTGGCATATTTTTTTAATCTTTTTAATACGCTTTTTAGATCTCGTCTCTGACCGGTTTATAAAGGAACGGAAATCATGCAATAATTATTCTTTTTCACTCTTTGCTGTGCTCTATAACACTTTTACATAGTAGCCTTATCTATGACACCTAAGACCTGCTGAAAATGACTGTTCAGGAACAGATCCCAATATGGATAGACTGTGATCCAGGACAAGACGATATAGTGGCAATAACATTGGCCGCTTATAATCCACATTTTAAGTTGGTTGGTTTGTCAACCGTTCATGGTAATGCTGAACTAACTTATACAACAAGAAATGCACTCAGATTTTTAACAGCCTTGAACAAAATGGACATACCTGTTTATCCAGGAAGTTCGAGCTCATTACATGGGAACATAGATGGTGCTCCTGAAGTCCACGGGAAAACAGGACTTAATGGATCAAAATTATTACCAGAACCAGGATATAAAGCAGAAAGACACGAGGATTTCTTTCCAGCATTAAAAAAACAGATAGAGAAATATAACGGGAAGCTATGTATAGCGGCTATAGCACCGTTAACCAACTTGGCGTTGTTTTTTGGAAAGTACCCGGAGTTGAAGAATCAAATTCACTTTTTAACGGTAATGGGAGGAGGCTTCAAGCGATTTAACCGAAACGAAGTTGCTGAATTCAATATATTTGACGATTCACAAGCAGCTCATGACATTTTTGAAGATGAAGTCTTGTCGCAACATATTTTATTGGCACCATTAGACACTACTTCAACAGTTAGAGCTACGGCCAACATTCGTAAACAAGTTCTTGGTAGTGAATCTGTTGTGCTTGCCTCCAATTTTAGAGCTTTAATGTACCAATTAGTCCACTTTTTTTACTTGAAAGTCAAGGAGCGCAAAGGACCAGATTATGTTGGACCGAGCGTTCATGATCCGGTCGCTATTGCTTCTCTTCTAGAAGTATGCGGCTTCGAAAAAAAACTTAACTGCAGGTACATAAGCAGGGCTGTTGATGTTATTGTTGATGGAAAAGAAGATGGAGCTACCAAAATGCTCGCTGAAAACGAATTTCCAGGAAGAACCATCAAGATATTAACTGATTTAAATAGAGAGAAATTCTGGCAATTGATATTGGATGCCTATGCAGAGGCTGATAAGAATGCTTACATTAATGGATTAGATAGGCAAAAACTGATTGAAGGATACAAGCCATGAGAAGAAATAAAGAATAAATTAATATAGACTTTAAATCAGTTGGTTGTGAGACATTTACGCATATATATTTTGAAAGTGTGTAAATAAATAGACAAATTCAATTAGAACATGTGTCGAAACCTAGAAGTTAGGGACAGTTTGCACGGGCAAATAGAATAAGATTAATCACTATATATCGACAAGATGAAATTCCTCAGTTACTAGAATTATCTCAAATTCCAGTTAATCGATAAGCCTTTGATAGATAACCTCTGTAACTATTCTTATGTTCTCTTATCTGCTTGTCTCTTCAGTGGTGCAGTAACATTCTCTCTTAAAGAATCGCTAACTATAAATTTCTCATACAAATTGTATTTCGAATCTTTATAGAATATTTTCACCACCGAATAATTCGTTATAAGAATTCCACAGCGTGGGCTATATATCTACAATATCTCTCTCCGTGGGATGCCTCTGCGCATTCACTATGATGCTCAATATCATCAGAGATAAGAATATTACTCTACTAAAGATCTTGTTGTACATCCGACAACAACTTAAACGTATACAAGATTAAGTATCACGTGCGTTATTATCAGCTGAACACATACAGATCCCAACAACATGTACTGCTAAATTGGCCGATAACAGATTGGCTTCCGAGAAGGAGAAAAGCGAAAGAAGAAAAAAGAGGAAAAATTTTGGCTAGAAAAAAGAGATCGATCTACATGATAACGATAAGAAATAGGGGGAAATACATAGACTTTTAAATAACATTCGTAGAGTAGTTCATATTGTATGCTTATTTGACTACAATGAAGCAGAAACGGAAGTCACTAGTATGTGTGCAATGCTCTAAAAGAAAGGTTAAATGCGACAAAAATATTCCCTGCAATAATTGCATTAGGAGACATGTTGCTCATTTATGCCGCAGACCATTCAAAGCAGAAAACATCTATGAGAAGATTGAATCAATAACAAACAAGATGAATGGTAATGTATTAGAAAACAGATCAGAAAATTCTGCTTCATCTGAAGCTTTACGGGACGGTAGCAAAATGCAATCAAATGAAGAGACTGGTGTAAATCATAATGTTCAATTAAGCCAAAACCATTCATTACTTAGTAATGGTAGTATCGAAAATTACATGCTATCCGTTAGATCTTTAACATTCGGGCTTTCGCACATGAATGGACTACTTCCAGCTGATAATACCCACCAGTCATTAGAAAATGAAAGGGAAGGAGAAGAACAATTTAAGAAATTCATGCAAAAATTAAAGTACGAGCAATCATATTTGATATGTGCATTCGCTTGTAAGTATACAACACTTTTACACTACGGAGTAGTGGACCATCTTTTTATGGAGGATCATGCAAAATTCTGGGAAAGTTTACCGGAGACATCTTCTATACCTGACTGCACTCTTTGGGACCTGTACAGTAATCTTAAATCCAAGGAAGGGGATATCAGAGACTTCCAATATTGGATGTCACTTTATATGACAATGCTTTGTGTTGGAATATATTTTGGGATGGAAAATTTAAAGGATAAACTTGCATACACAGATGCGGAATTGGAGAAATTGCCGCATGTGCTATTTAGGGAATCATTCAAATGGCTAGAGAAAACAGACTTCTTAGAGAGACCGGATATTAGGACTATTCAAATATATTGTGTCATGACATCATGCCTTCATGCCCTAGGAAACGTTTTTATTCATCACGAGCTTTTGGCCGTTGTGATTGTTGTAGCCCAAACTCTCGGGCTAGATAGAATTGAAGAGCAAGGAATAACGAGTGGTAATAACAGGAAGCAGGGTGCTGTGAATAGCGGCAGTCCAGATATAATTGCATTTGCGGAAGAGACTACGAACTCAAGCGTTAATTTTTCTAGTGAGGTAGTAAAAAGACTTTGGTATAGCTTCTTTATCATTGATTCCATAAGTAATGTTCCTCATGAGTGGATAGGAAAGTTCAAAACACCATTTCCCAAATTGATAAGTACAGAACAACTCATATCATGCGGAACCAATCGAATAGGGGCAAGACATGAAAAATATTACTATGGGAGCACTAAAAATGCCGCAGTTAAGTTCCCAACAGCAGGTGACGATATTGCAGGACTTCTTTACGAGCGTCTGATGGTTCAATTAGGCGAATTGAAGCAGGAAAGTTACACAGATCCTGTAACTTTAAAAAGACTGACAGTTGTTTGGTCTCATATGTGCACCCTCAAGGACAACCTTGAAATGTATTTTGGATCTGCTCCCTATTCTCCAAAGGACGACAGAACTTGCCAATATGCAAGATATCTTTTATTTTCATCGTTGGCACGTGAATGTTTGGGATTGGGTGCACGTATTTTAACATTAGCTGGAAGAGATTTCTGGCTTGAGAATTTCAGAGATAAGTGCCTTCAATTGGCCCTAGAGGTTGTTGATCATAACTCGGCATCAAACGTTCCTGCATACTACAAAAGATACTGGATCGTTGGTCAACATCTTATATATGCATGCTTATTCGTTCTTTTGGATATGCTAATGTTCAAACATGAAGAATGTAAAGAAAACCTGCAACGAATTCATAAAGCAATTCCAACAATCAGATTATTGAGATCCACCCATTATACGGTTAAAATTGGATTGGCTGTTATAGAGAAACTTTATTATTTGGTTGGGTCTGTTCGACTTGGAAACAAGGGAAGTGGATCGGTGGAAGACATGTCACTTCGAGAATTTCTAACGGAACTTCAAGTGGCTAATCCCAGAAATACGACTTCCAAGAAAGCTACACACACCTCAGGGGAAGAACAACAAGAACACCAATCAACCTCGATCAACTCCGGAATACCATCTTTAATGCCATTACCGGGGTATTCACAATATCTTAGAGGAGGGGTGGCTTCGGAAAGGTCAAGCAATAAGAATATAGAGCTGAGAATGGACAATGCAACAATATCAACTGGAACTGCCAGTTTTCTAGATTCTGACCTTGATAGTGCATTGGATGAGACCGGATGGAAAGAATTTTTAGAATTCTTTTTTGGATCCCACGACGAGGTGAATCTTCAGGGTAGTAAAAACGGATATTACAATTTAGAACCAAAAATTGGGACTAACGAGTTCAGTAGGCAATAAGGATAGGATAGGAAATCAGAAACACATTCTATTAAAGTAGAACTGTCGGACACTTTTCTTACTGTTGTACAATAAACAAAAACTAATCAATTTTTGTATTATATTTAACGATGCAAATCATTCTTTTCGCTCGAAGTAATTCTCAAAGAATCCCCGGTAATGAAAAGTTTGTCCAATTCTTTGGAGCTCGTTGAAATCTTCAGGTTCTAGTTCAAAGTCAAATATTTTGAAGGTGTCCTTCATTCTCTGAGGGTTTGAGGATGTGGTCAATGGCAACACACCAGACTGATAAACCCATCTTAATAGCAATAAGTTTGGTTCCACATTGTATTTCTTACAGAGCCTTGCAATGATATCATTTAGCGGTCTATTTTTTCCGACTCTATCACTGAACATAGGAGTCAACGGTGAAAAAGCCTCAACTAGGATGTTATTTTTTTTACAGAAATCCACAATTTCCTTTTGTTGGAGATATAAATGATATTCTATTTGGTCTACCTGGGGTTTGTACTTACAAACCTTGAACACTCTTTTCAACAAGGGAACATCGAAATTGGACACTCCAATATTATCGGCCAATCCCTCCTCATATATTTGTTCCATTTGCTTCCAGGCTTCTTCAACAGTGACATTGCATGTTTCCTTAGTAAAATATGGACCATGTATTAAAAAGAGATTAAGATGACTTAAATGCATTAGTTCTAGGCATTTCTTTATAGATTCATATGGGCCAGACGGGGAACGCGATTTGAATACCTTACCATCCATCAGCCATCCTTGATCCCATTTGTCAGTAATCCAGAACTCTGATCTGTCAATGCCGGATTGTTCAACAGCCGTCCCCACGTCAATTCTAGTTAAATAACATTCAGCCGTATCAAGATGTCTAAATCCAGCATCAATAGCCTCTTTGAAAGTTTGAACAAGAGCCGGATGTGCATGTTTCATTCCATAACGCAAATCTGAATGCTTCAAACGTTTCTGTTTCGTTCCAGAACCAAAACCTTTTGAAGAAATTTGAAAACCGATGTTAGTTACAACATATCATTAATTGCATTGTATACGAAAAGACATAGAACAGCCGCTTACCAATCGCTGGAATTCTATCCCCAGATCTGGAAAGGGAAAAGGTGGGTATTTTACGACTTTCCATCTCAGATGATACGTTAAGTTTATAAATTTCCCATTAAATTATTTAAATTAGTAAAGCATTCCTGTTAAATCAAAATCAGTTCCGGCTGAAATCCATGCAAATAAGTATTCCTATTAAAAAAGTGTTATCGTAAAATTCCGACAAAATTCCTGTAAAATATATCACTAGTGTCGCTAAAAGGAAACCAGTAGCGAATTTTTCACATCAAATAAAAAGATAGCGGCTATATTCTCGACGGAGCAAGGCATCAATTCCTGGTGAATTTTTTCTGATTCCGTCCTTACTCTCTCCCCAAACTACTTTCAAGTATTTCAAAACAGTGCTGAGGGCACCTGAGCGAACCACATCACAAAAGTGATGAACTCTCCAAATCAGGTAATCTTGCTCTTCCCTTTTGATAGCAGCAGAACCAACTATCGCAATGGGCCAAGACCCAATGGCGGATATTTGACTATGTAACGTTAATTCATATAAATCCTTGTTGAAGTCTGTGACTATTTGCTGTATTTCTGGTTCCTGACTACTGGTCATTGGGTATATGAGCTTCTTAAGGTATATGTATGATGCTTTAGCAACCATATCTCCCATATAGCAGCTCTCCAAAAGTCTCCTTTGCACATTTTGCGGCTCTTTGGCTTTAATATCTGGAGGGAGAAGAGGTCTGGCGTAATATTTTGCAGTTTTGAGAAGCGACAATGCAATCACCTTATTTTCATAACTTAGTGGAAACTGCAAACCTAGCCAGTTAGCCTTAGCAGCTATTTCAAATGCGGAAAGAGCAGCACCCATAACTGGGTTATTCATCCATGGAACTGGACAATTGTAAAGTTGGGGTGAAAGGAATTCTCTGAAATCTTCGAAAACCTTGAATGGCGATGATAGATAATTCACTGCATCCTTATCACAGATGAAAAGATTAATCGTATAGTTATAGAGAAAACTTTCTAGCAGTGTTCTTTCATTGGCATCTACTACCCTTGGCCCAGAGAAACTAGAAGAAAGTTCCTCGACAGTAGATAATCCAGTATGCAGTCTATCATGATCTTCAGCAGCGGAGTTTTCTAATTCCTCATCTAGTTCTGTCTCTTCTGTCATTTCCTGGCATTTCCACCTGTTATTTGCTGCCTCAAAGAACTGTGGTTGCATTTTCAAAAGCAAGCGATGAAATATCATCATACTTTTTGATTCCATTCTCTTTAAGAATGGTGTGCCGTCTTTGCTTTGATATGGTACACATTTATCAGGTTTACACGAGTTCTGAGATAGGCAATCATATCTATCATTCATACCTGGTTCTGCATCCTCAGAACAATCCATAGAACTTTTATAAAGAAGCAAATTTCTTGCATTGCTAGCTGGCAAACGTACAAACTCATTTTTTCTACGTTTATTGGCCTGCCACAGCCTGATCATTTCTAATGCCGCAACCAAATCACATGTGTTGATTGTGACATCTTCACCATGATACTTCTCTCTGAGACAGAAGCAAAGAAGTGCCACAAGGAGCCAATACTCATTTCCCACTATGGATTCCTCATCAATAAATTTGCTGAGCATGCCAAGGCAATGCTCATATTTCACTTCAGCAATTCGACACATTTCCTTATTATTCCAGCATAGAAAGGCTGCACCACACGCATTAAACACAGACACCAATATTGGATTCCTGTAACCAGCAGGGATAAAAACAGCACCAGGCTGTAGTTTTCGATGTGCAAGTTGAGGAGAAACTGAGACCATAAATCCTTTTAGGAAAGCATCATACAAGAGCATGTTTTCATGACTCATTTGAACACCCATAATGTCTGCGCTTTGACCAGTTAACATCGGTATAAAATTTGATTCTTCGCTCACTTCTTGAAGATATCTCCGAAATAATGAATCCTCGGCAATCTCACGGCTCTTTTCCACCTTGCTTTTACCCGGTGAACAAACAACTATCATCGAATTTTGCTTCTTTTCCACAATATCATCTTCCTTGACCTTCTTTTTGGAAGAAAAGTGTCGGATTTTGGTACAATTGACATCAACAAAACGGAGTGCCTTACTTCTAACCTTTATTAATTTGAATTCACTTGTATGTGGCAGCGATTGCTTGCCCTCCGGCCAAACACACATATAACCAGACCGTTGGCATTTGTCACAGATCGGTCTACAACAATCACATTTTATCTTTCTTTTTCTGCAGCAAAAACACCCCGCCTTACTTCTTCTGTGAATAGTACCTCGTTTTAAGATTGAGAAGTTTCGCAGTTTCATTGGGAAACTCCTGGATTTATATCCCGATGAACTCTCTTTTATAATTAAACCAGTAGAGCACATAGTTTTTATTTATCAATAAACAATTTAAAAAGGAAAAAAGGAATCTAGGGATATAGCTGATATGCAAAACAACAGTCAAAATTATATATTTCAATGGAAAATCGGATAGAAATGTTGAAGTCCAGTGAAAAAAATGGATTTTGAAATGTAAAAGAAGATGAGAGCACTCTACATCGATATCATCGTACCGCCAAATTTCACATAATGAACGATTAATTATCATACCAAACTGGAAGGATCCTGATGAATGGAATTAAATTCACCTAGTGTTAAAAATTCATTATCTCTCCAAAGATAAAGCAGCATATATCAAATTACAAAAATAATTTCTCCTTTTGCATTGTTTATTTTGCTGTAAATTGACGCTTGGCGGGTTAACATAAAGCATATCGTTTAAATAAAGCAACTCCTGGCGATAAGGAACAATGCGAAAAAAATATATATATATATATATATTCTTTTGACCGATAATTTCCAACTTAGCCGAATTTAAGGAACTAAAGAGATAGGGGAATGAATTGATTAAGATCGGCCATCTCTTGAGCTTTATCTTATGTTTTTCGTTTATGCATCAAAGTGATAGTTCAATACTCCACGGGCTATGCTTACTTACTTACCCATAGGTGCACGACTAGATAGAGGAAGATTCCAAGTATACCATTTTTCTGTTACTGTAGGTAATAAAAAATAAGTTGCAAGCAATGTGTTCGCTTTTTTTAATATTGACTTGAAACTATAGAATAACCTTTGCTGAGTAAATGTAAAGGAAATTACCAACTAAGCGACATGGAAGATAACTTTTGTACACCTTTAGAGATGTCTGAAAAACATGTTAAGGCTGTGCCCTTTTCAAGCCGAATTAGGATTAGGTGGGTTGGATAAAAAAAAAAACGGAGTCAAGAAAACGTCAAGTCGTAAATAAATTATATCAGCATATAAAATATATAGAGATGATAATCACATTTTTCTGCGATGAGATGCTCATTAAGATCATTGAATTCTTATAATTTCATTAGTCTAAGGTATTTCTTTCTAAACGCCCAGGGTAGGATATTACAGCTGGACAATTTTTGATTGGCCGACACCGGAAATGAGGCTATTGACTTTTTCTCACGGCTGGGTGCATAAGGAAAAATTTAGTCATCATGTTTTTTCGATCTTACATTTTTTTTTGATTTTTTCATCACTTAATAATGACGGTAAAAAAAAATTTCAGCTTGAAGAACATTCATGCCATTAGTTCTACAGCTGTTAGAATATTATTAGCCAGAAACTAGCTAAAAAATATATCGTAGAGGCTATATACAAATGTTTGGAAGAACATTCAGTGTTAGATTGCAGGCATTGCGGGTCTCCCGAAGAAATTTCTCGCTCACGAGATCAGCATTAGTAGGACAGAATGTGATAGAGAAAATCGTACAGAAGTTTTCTGTTGGACTGCCAAAGGGAAAGAAGGTGCACTCAGGGGATTATGTCACAATCCAGCCTGCTTATGTCATGACTCATGACAATTCTTGGCCGGTGGCTTTGAAATTTAAAGGTCTTGGTGCCAAGCACGTGAAAAATAACAGACAGATCGTGAATGCTTTGGATCACGACATTCAAAATAAGTCGGAGAAGAATCTCACAAAGTACAGAAACATCGAAAACTTTGCCAAAAGTCAAGGCATTGACTTTTATCCTGCTGGAAGGGGAATTGGACATCAAGTCATGATCGAGGAAGGATATGCTTTTCCAGGCACTTTAACTGTTGCTTCAGACTCACACTCAAATACGTATGGTGGTATTGGTGCTCTTGGAACACCGATAGTGAGAACAGATGCAGCAGCCGTTTGGGCAACAGGCCAGACGTGGTGGAAAGTTCCTCCAGTTGCAAAGGTTATTCTTAAGGGTACACTTCCTGCCGGAACCAGTGGTAAGGATGTAATTGTGGCTTTATGTGGTCTTTTCAACAAGGATGAAGTTTTAAACCATGCCCTAGAGTTTTCAGGTGATAGATTAGATCAGCTTCCGATCGATTACAGGCTAACGATCGCCAACATGACCACCGAATGGGGTGCATTATCCGGGGTGTTCCCTGTGGACCAGACGCTTATCAAATTCTATCGTGACAGATTGCAGAGGCTTGGACCTAATCATCCAAGAGTCACAGAGAAGAGGATTGATGAGCTTGAGCGTAATCCAATTCGTCCAGATGAGGATGCCTACTATGACAAGACTCTAACGATCGACTTATCTACCATTGAGCCATGCGTTTCCGGACCTAACTCTGTGAAGATAAGCAACTCAGTGTCCAAATTGTCTGGCGATAACATCAAGGTCAACAAGGCATACCTTGTTTCGTGCACGAACTCGAGATTGAGCGACATTAAGAGTGCTGCTTCAGTCGTCAAGGGCCACAAGGTTGCACCGGGTGTTGAATTTTATGTTGCAGCAGCTTCTTCACTCATCCAGAGGGATGCTGAAGCTTCAGGAGCCTGGAAGACTCTTCTTGATGCAGGTGCTATCCCACTTCCGGCCGGTTGTGGTCCATGTATTGGTCTAGGTGCTGGATTGTTAGAACCAGGTGAAGTGGGAATTTCCGCCACGAACAGAAACTTCAAGGGAAGAATGGGATCACGTGATGCACTTGCATATTTGGCTTCTCCCGCTGTTGTTGCAGCCTCTGCTGTTTTGGGCAAGATTGGATCTCCCGCTGAGGTTCAAGGTCTTCCATGCCCACCGGAACATCACGTGAGTACATCTATCATGGTGAATGACAAACCAGCAGAGACAGAATCAGCAGATAATTCTACAGCTACCGCCGGACAGGTTTTGGACGGATTCCCAGAGAAAATTACCGGTGAAATCGTTTTCTTGGACTCCGATAACATCAACACGGATGGAATATACCCGGGAAAGTATACCTATCAGGATGATGTTCCAAGAGAAACCATGGCCAAAGTGTGTATGCAGAATTACGATCCCGAGTTTGGATCCAAGACCAAGGCTGGCGATATTTTGGTTGCTGGCTACAATTTCGGTACTGGTTCTTCCAGAGAACAAGCTGCTACTGCGATATTGGCCAGAGACATGCCTATGGTTGTGGCTGGATCATTCAGCAATACATTTGGTCGTAATGCTATTAACAATGCTCTTCTTACCCTTCAGATTCCAGAGCTCTTGGCCAAGCTTAGAGAACAGTACAAGAATGAAAAGAAGTTGCCTACGAGAAGAACTGGATGGATTTTCAACTGGGATGTTCCAAAATCGGTTGTCACAGTGAAGAATGCTTCTGGAGATGTGATTTTGAAGCAGAAAGTTTCTGAGGTCGGCCCTAACTTACAGGCAATCATTGTTGAAGGTGGCTTGGAAGGATGGGTCAGAGCAGAGTTGAAAAAACAGTAAGCGAGACTGCTGTATGCTACACGGCTTATGATAAACGGTATTGAATCCATATACTCTCTATGTAACCACTACAATAAAGATAAAAAGAACCAAAAAGAACGTAGAAAAGGACTAAAAGTAGAACCTGTATTTTCCGAATGATCGTGCATTTATTCCACGTATATATAACATATCTGTATACATTAATTACTTCAGGCCTTAACAGCCTCCTTGACAATCTCATCATATCCTTCTTTGTAACTTTCACTACTCTTGCTGGCGTTCTTACTCTTGTGTAATCCACCTCCTGGAACTATCATCACACACGATGTTGGTCTTTTTGTGGCCCCGGCACTGCCCAAATCCTGCTTTGATGGGATGAATATGTATGGAACCTCGTTGTCTTCACAAAGAACAGGAAGATGCGAAATGACATCCATTGGGAAAATATCTCCCGCTATGATAACCAGTCCTTTATCACCCTTTCTGAGGGCTTTCACAACTTCCTTCACTCCCCTTTTAACATGCTTGCATTTTGAGGCTCTTTTCACAGTCTTAAGTATCTTCTTATTCACTTTTTTCGATGCTAAAGGCTTTGCAAACGGAAGAACTGCTGGCATTCTTTTGTCGTAGTTATCCTCCTTAGATTCCTTTTCCTTTTTTTCCTCTTTACCCATTTTGTTGTTATGTTATTTGCCTTAGTCTATGATAGGTGTCAATACTCTAAATTTTGTTCGTAGTGGATGTAGGCTAGCGTTAATCTCGATGCACTGTTTAACTTTTCTCACTTAAAATTTTTCATCTTCACCCTTCCCTATTTTATTTTATTTTATTTTTTTCATCGAGAAGTTCGTACCCAGGGGTAGCCAAGGCTGTGCTTAACATTATGGGATAGGTTCCAGTAGAGATAAGAAAAATGAATGTATGGAACATTTAATAGTTGAATAAATTAATAGATATATATACATGAATCATACGATATGTGACATAAATGAACAGCACCAACAAGCATAAAATCTATTTCACTTTGGAACATCTAGCCCGACATGATGAGCAGTTTTTTCCACTTTATCTTTCTGCTTCATACTAATACCAGGATTATATCTCTCCAAAAGCTCCTCGTAGACGCGCTGTGATTTCAAATAGAGAGTAAGATCTTCTAGATGATTCTTTTCCATGGTCGTTAGCTCATCTTTATTTAGAAATTGTAGCATACTTATGTTAGGCTTTGGAACCTGAGCTGCAAATTTGGATCTCACCGCCTTCCAAAGAGTTCTTTCCTGATCCGGTGTAACCCTCTTTCCTGCATTCTTTAGTTGCATTTTTTTGTATGCCAAAAGTGCTTTCTCCTTTTCAACAAGACCGACTGAACGTCTTTTAAAACTGGCTTCGCCAAATTTCTCAAGTTCTTTAATCAATACATCGAATGCAGATTTTGAAGACATTTTTAAAAAGCAAATATATTCAAATAATGATAAAAATCCTCCAAATAAGCATTGAACGTATTCGTAAGAGCATGCCAACAGAGAGTATATTAATGGATTGGTATCACTAAAACTACTTCTGATTTCTGATTGCTTGGTCTTCACTGAAAATATTTAATCATCTTTGCACCAAGAAGTTTTTGTTGACGAAAAAAGAAGGAAAAATAGAACTATTTTCACCCCAATTAAGAGGGGCATTCATCAAGAACATCCTTTTAAGAACAACTATACTTAAGTTGCTATTACTACCAAAAGGGCATACTTAGGGATGAGCTTTGAGTTTTTGGATCAGATTGAATTCCCGCAAAAATGGCTTCTTACGGCCAAAAAAGTGATCAATAATAAAAGAGATCTCAAATTATGGGAGGAACTTCTATTACAAACAGAAAGATTACCAACGAAAGATGGGAAAAATCCCGTTACAATTTCAGAGTCATCACCAGACATATACAAACGAGTTTTATACGCTGTATATGAAAATCTACTCGAGCAATTCCCATTTTGCGAGCAATATTGGTGCGACTACGCTACTCAAAGATTTCAACTTGGAGAAGACTCTTTGATCGTGAAGGATGTATTCAAGAAGGGTCTTCAATGCCTAAAAAAGTCCATAATTCTATGGGAGTGCTACTTGAAGTTTGTTATGAAAACTTCTTGTTCTTCCGAAAACATTCTTAATGCATTTGAACAAGCACGAATTAATGTCGGCCATCATTATTATGCACATGTGATCTATGACATGTATCTTGATTATTTACGGAGAACCAATAACAGGAAACTTTATCATAGACTTCTACGACGAATAATAGAGATTCCTATGTATCAATACAGCAAATATTTTAATGAATATTTGCGATTGCTGCAGAATGCTGATTTAGAAACAATCAAGTATTTTGTTTCGACCAATGAACTGAACACGGTCTTTAATCTTACGTGGGAAAAACTTTTACCGACAGGGGACAGGGTAAAAAGACAGCAAGAACCGGAACTGACAAATCTAAAGAAGAAACTTAAAAAGATTTTTACAGATATCTTTATAGTGACTCAGTATCACAGTTATCAAATGTGGGATTATGAGCGCGATTTGAAACAACCGTACTATTGTCCTGGAAAAGAACTGACGGTAAAAGAATTGAACACGTGGAATAGATATTTAGATTATCTCGAACTTTACACATTAAAGGATATATCAAAGGATAAACGATCTGGTGTTACAAAATTTCATAAAGCGCTTTTAGAAACGGCATACGAGCGATGCCTCATTTGTGCAGCCGATTACCCATTCTTCTGGATTAAATATGCTAATTTGAAGTTGAATGTAGCTAAAATAGATGAGGCGAAACATATACTTATGAGAGGTTTAAGCAGTACAGATGACCTTGATCTTCGATTGAGGATGAGATTAATCGATATCGAAATATTGAGCGGTAATAAAAAAAACGCAAGGGATCTCGTCGTTCAAGGTCTCACGGCAAATCATAACTCGCTGGGTTTAACGTTGAAATTCATCCAATTGGAACACACGAGAGATTCACAAAGTACATTGAAAATCGTTAAAATGAAACTCGAAGATGCTAAAGGAACATCGTTTGAAACGCAATTCGACTTTCTATTTAGAGAGATACTTTCCTACGCCGACATAGACAAGACCGAGGTTGCTGCATTATTTAAGCAGTATGAAGCAGAAAAGAAAAACAGCTACCATTATATTAGAGGGCTGTTAGATTTCTACAAATGCTACAAACAAGATCGTGAAAACTACAAGCATGCATTGGAACTAGCTACGAACTGCGAAAATATCAACGTCAGAAAGCAGCTGGCGAGAATAGCGTCCGATGATACGGACAATGAATTTTTCTAGAATAAAGAACATAATAAGCACATTTTAAAGGCTACCTAATATACGTAGCATATGGGAAGACAAAAAAAAAGAGCCGATTCCTGTATGTATAAAAACCTTAGCCAAGGTAAATGTTTAACATGGTGACAATTACCCAAATCACCATGCTCAATAACCCAATTTTTCTGTTAAATCTCCAGTTAGTTAACGGTATTGCGATCATGTAAAATACCAATATAAATATTATGCTGTAGGCAGTGAACAGAAGACTCCTGTCAACTTGGAACGTAATATCGTTTTTGTGCTCTGTAAAGCTAACAACTATCGAGTTGAGACCTATTCCAAACAAAACGTACAATAACGGAGAGCCAAAGCAAGAGTTAAGGCCAGTTAATGCAAACCCTAGAGATGCTAAAGTGGTATTAGTGACCAAGTCTCCTACTGAATTTCCTAGGGAAAGAACTGTCAAGCCTAGCAATGATTCTTTTACATTATAGACGACGGCAGCATCTTTCAAGATGCCAACTATTCCAGATGCAGTGAAAACAATGAGGTATAGAACACTTAAAAAGCCGACAAATGAGGCCAACGGTTCAAATATTGCTGAATAAAACGACGAAGAAAAAACATGCAGCAGAAAAATGGCCGTCATGAATATCAATGAAAGAACAATCACTGGAAGTTCGAAGTGTCTCCAACAACAAATAAGAAGAATTACAAGAAGCTGGATGCAAAACAGAGACATACTTCGCAATTTCTCCTCTTCACGGACATCAGAAGGTACCTTTTCCGGTATGGGGACGGGTACAAGTATGTTGAACAGAACAACATATGGAAGAGTTAAGATGTTGATGACAGTGCTCCAGAAGCTTCCCTGAACGTGAATATTGCTCCAACGGGGGATGATTCTATATAAAAGCTGCCTTTCAGGCTCATAAGTCGAGTAAGAATTAACAGGAATACCAACCGCAGAAAGAATGGCCGATCCATAAGAGCAAACAGATTCGTTAGAAGAGCTTGTAGATCCATAACTGTTACCTCTGGAGCGGGTTGGGACCTCAAGCACATTCGGATTATGCTGCTCATCAGGAAATGCGGAATCAATGCATGTGATAGACTTAAAGTCGTCAGCAGTTCGTAACTCAGGCGCAGAAGCAAAGCTCGAGCTTAATTGTGGTCTTTTTGGAGAAGAAAGAGGCTCATTTTGGCCATCTGTTACGACCATAGACGGTATTATGGGCTCAGTCAACACACTATTAGCAGAATCAGGAGCCGCCGCCTCCTTGTGATGCCATCGAACAAAGGCTAGCCTAAGAGAATCGACTAAGGAGAGTCTATAAGGCTTTTTCTGCTCCATATTCTCAATGCTTTGGGTCAATCTAAGCATACTGAGATCAGTGCGTGGATTCGTCATGAAAGATGACTCATCTGGTTTTACAACAGCATTAAAAGTAGGTGGGCTGCGTGTATCCTCATTTTGAATATCTTCAGTAAATATTTTGGGACCAAACCAACTCAAAAAGATGAAGAGAAAGTATGATGCAACCATGAGCAACGACTCAATTCTTGTGATCTTTCCATCAGAAAGAAACCACAGTGTAAGAAGAATCAACACGCCAAATACAACCAAGTCTCTAAATATCACGCTGTTGGAAACTCGAAACGGTTTAACCATAGCCATGCATCCAATCACCATTGTGAGCTCAAAGTTAACAGAACCAAGTAATTCACCAATTGCCAAAGATACAGAATGCGATCTCATTGCAGCATATGTTGACGAAATGTCTGGAGCACCATTTGCCAAAGAAAGGAGAGTGAGCCCTGCCATTCTTTCATCCAAGTGCAAAAGCTTTGAGAGATACTCTAAGTTTGGAGTGAGGTAATCAGAGGCAAGTATGCCCAAGGCAAAGAAAAGAAAGACGATGGCAACAACAAAGAACAGTGCCAGAACAAACTGTGATACCAAAGGGTAGGACACTTTACCGCAGTAATAGTATGAAAGATATCTATTGCTTAAATTTGTACAATGCTGTTTCATATAGGAGCAAACAAAACCAGCAGATTCGTTTATGGGTGGGAAACAACTCCCGGAATCAAGCGGGGCGTATGTGTTCATGCTGCTTGGACATTTGTAATATGTTAGAGTCAGTACTGATTGAATGAAGGCGACATTAAGGTTGCACAAAGGGAAATGAGCATTTGAAAACGGTATTATACCAGATAGCAGCTTAAAATGTCCGAACAATATGCATACAAAAAAAAAAAAATAAAGAACCGAAAAAGAATTGAGGACATCCCTCGCCGACCTCACAGTTTAAAAGGTATATACAGATTATTTACTAGCATATACCAAATCCAAAGTTACAAATTACAAACTGCCAACATCAAGCTTTTAGTATATTCATGCCATAGTTTTGTAAATATATACATGGTCATATTTTCAGTCAGGCTTCTGCTCTTGTCTCAGAATTCTTCGTAACAACATCATTCACGTTTTCATCTTCAATCTTCAAATCATTCAATAACGTCTTCGGCACCCTTTCACCTCCAGTAAATGGGAATCCAAGCCCACTTAGTAGAATACGAGCATCGGCATCAGTCTGTGCACTAGTATGCAATGTAATATCCATACCAAAAGTCTTTGGCCACGAATCCTGGTTATTTTCAATTTCTGGGAAAACCTTAATGTCCTCTGGTCTCAAACCAAAGGCAATATTACCGTATCTGTCACCTGACCTGTTGGAGATTCCCCTAAACTCTCGAATTCTAGGAAGAACGATCTCTGTCAAAGTTGTGAGAAACTGGGATGCATCACTTCCTGACAAAGACACCCTTGCACCCATACGCATGCCAGGTCTAAGCTTCCATGTAGGAACGTTTGCTTTTGCATAGACTGGACTTGGTTTGCACCCTGTAATCTGCTGGAGTTGTAAGGTAGCGGCAATTGCCAACTCAGGCTTTATCTTGGCTTCCTTCACAAAACAGTTAATGGTAATATTTTCAAGCCGTGGAATATTTTTCCATGTCCGGGTTTTGATTGTTGGTGATGGCACGACCTGACCACGAGGCTTTCTTAAAGGTCTGTTCAAATGATATGGGGAGGACATATCCCACTTCCTCCTCTTGTTTCCTTCCACATCAATCTGATCATGTCTGTATTGAATTAAAAGCAAATCTGACTCCAAGGTGTTGTAATAATGGTCCAAAACTCTGTCTTGCTGAGTTAACCTAGGCCTAAACTTAGGAGAACGAATATCACTTGGATCCAGCTTTAAATCCGGGAAACGTGGCGATAATAACCTCTTCTCAATCTTTATAGTATGGTGAACAGGCTTCACCATAGCACATCCCACTTTTTGTGCAATTACAGACGACGAAAATGGTCGTATAAATGCGAGCGACATGGTTCAATAAATATGAAAGATAAAAGTGAGCTTCTATAGGTTCTTTCTGTGAAAAGTTATTGATAATGGAAGGACAAATAATGGGCAGTTGGATAGTGTTGAACTGACAGAAGTGGAAATTCTGTGGTTGAGGAAAGAAGAGGAAGAAAAAAAAAAGCATTCATTGGGTCTACGAAAAAAAGTAAAAATATTTGGTGAGACTTGTATTTTTTACACCTAAAGTTGCTAGGGGCACGAATTATTTTGCAAAGGAATCAAATAGGATTAACAAGGAACACTTACACTTATTAATAAGCTTCTCAATAACAAGATTGCAAACTCTCTATAAATTAGATTGACTAAAATCTAGCAGACTCATTAAGTAGATTTAAAGGGAATGAGATTCACTCCACATCGAGATGAGGCATTGCAATTCAGTCTTGAGCCAATAGACTCCGACTACGATTCTGGAACAGATAGCGATATTCTGGATGATTATAGCGATGATGCGTCATCAAAAAGCACATTAGTGACCTCCGAGGGAGAGAAAGATCGTGATGTTGATAGAACATCAAATTTTCTTTCCAAATTAGGATTGAGTGACAGATTTCAGGCAGTCCGAGATTTAGGAAGTGTTGCTCAAATATTAAGCGATGGAGATTTGCTCAGCACAGATGAAAACGAAACACAGTTAAAGCCGAGAAAAATAATACGGCCAGCAAAGAAAGAGGATACACAAAAGAAAACAACAATACTAGCGCGTAAGCTTGGATCGCAAGTTTGTGAGTTGTATGACGTCGACTACGATTATATAAAAAGAAGCAGGCTTGAAAAACTGAAACGAGAAAAGGAGAAAGTCAAAGAGATGATTGCAGCAGAGATGGAGAGACGAAGAAGGGAAGAGGAAGAGAGGAAGATAAGACTTGAGGAGGAAAGAAAGAGGAAGGAAGAAGAGGAAAAAAGAAGGAAGAAGGAAGAAGAAGAAAAAAGAAAGCGGGAGGAGGCAGCAAGAAAAGCGGAAGAAGAAGCAAGAAAGAAGAGGGAGGAGATAATGAAGAAGAAAATCGAGGAAGCCAAGAAGGAGGCTGCTAAGAAGAAGACGGTAACAGACTTTACGTCTGTGGAGAAAGAGTTTGTGAAATATAAGCAGGACATCAAGGACATCAAAAATGACATTGTGCTTCGCGTGAAAAAGGATACAGAACTAAAGAAGCAGATCAACATGCAGAGGAGGAAGATAAACCCGAAGTTTGGCCAGTTGACAAACAGCGTACAGCAACTAAGGCAGGTCACACAAGCGCTTGAACAACTTATCCAGCAAACTAAGACCAATGAGTTGGCATTTAAATGGATACTCAACTTTGTAGCTAAGGCCATAATCCACCAGGCTGAGATTGAAGTGGCAATACATGGAAAAGCTGCTCTTCCACTTGGATCTCTAGCTTTGCAGCTTTTGCTGGTCTTCCCAGAACTTCATTATTACCTAATGGCTCGTTTCGTGAAGAAATGCCCACTGGTGATTGGGTACACGTGCGCAATTGACACGGAAGAAGGACGAAAGAGAATGGGATGGCGGAAAGACGGCGAAAAATGGGAATCAGAGGAGAGATACAACGAAAGACTCGGCGGTATATGTACTCTTTACTCTGTTATGAGTAGATTATCGATAGATGAGTCTTTCTCAGGGTATTCGGCGAATTGCAGGCATCCTCTTCCGATTTCGAAGAGCTGGATAATGACCAGTCGACTTTTGAATACACCTCTGAAGTTAGTGACAAATGTTCACTTTGCGGTTGCTGGTTCCTGGTGGGATGCATGTGCTTCCCAGCTATTGCAAGCTTACGGAATGCAGGCGAAGAAGCTTTTACAGTTGTTGTGGAACAACTGGACTTCTGCCGTTAGTGATAGGAGATATCCAGCGGCTGCCCGATTACGGCTTCAGGGAGAAGATTGGACTCAGCATGGAAAGATTGAAGAATTTCCCGCTATGGAGACATGAGATGAGAAGTTCGAGGATAAAAAATAGAGTGCTTTAGGAGATGAGATAGGGATAAAGGAAGTAGTGGCAAAGCATCTAGACCGAGATTCAACAAGTAGCCAGATAAGCAATAATCCGGTAAAAGTAATTACATAATAGAAATAATTGCAATATATTGAAAAGCTTTGAAGTACTAAAAGCTGAAACCCTGTCGTGGACCAATTTTTTTATCTTAATTCGTCCTTAGCTCTGTTGCATTTTTCACTTTGCATTCATTTTAGATCTTTTTTTTTTTTTTTTCTTTCCGTGTTCCCTGGGTTTCAGCATGATGCACTTTTATTGTAGAATAATTGCTACAGCTTCGGCAGACCCCTTTTAGGCAACACACACACAAAACTGTACTCAACACACAAACTTCACAGACTGCCAAATTTCAAAATGCGCCCCGAAGTGGAGATTCCCGATAGCCCCTCAGACCCTTATCCAATAATAGTTAACAATGCAGAGGTTGTGCCAGGATTCGGTAGAGGATCATCTGAGATGGGAATACCGACGGCAAACGTCCCTATAGACTCGTCGGAGCAACTCAAGAATCTCGAAACAGGTGTTTACTTTGGATTTGTGAGGGTGATGAGTGATAATTCAAATCAAAACAGGCAGCGACATCAAGTTTCACGAATCGACGGAAAGTCATCAGTTACATTAACTTATGGAGAGGGGCTCAAGGAAACTGACAGGAAGGTTTTTCCAATGGTGATGTCGCTTGGTTGGAATCCATATTTCAAGAACAAGCAGAAAGCTTGTGAGTTACACATACTTCACAAGTTTGCAACGAGCTTTTATGGTGCAAGGGTGAACTTCAATGTTCTTGGCTATATACGGCCGGAACTCGACTACACAACACTCGAGGCACTTATTAACGACATTCAGATAGATATTGACACGGCTAAAGAGTACTTGCAGAAGCCAGGGTATGAAAAATGGGCCGGGGGAGTGTAGGATGAACAGGGAAGAAGAAGCAGGAAGGAAATTAGGAATGGAGCAGATGAAGGAGATCCAAGGACAATTAGATGATGGAGGTTCAATTACAGGCGGTATAGGTGAATAGAGATTTATAGAAACACTGGATAACGGGAGTAATGTAGAGGGGTAATAGAAACCTGAGATGGATATGAGAAGGAGTAATAGAAACCATATAGATCATTTAAGGTGCAATGCAGGAAATTACTTACAGTTGGTTTAAAGTGAAATATAGAACATCCTATGGATGGTTTAGAACACACAATACGAATAAGAATACAAATTGATACGTAGATCTGATTAAACGAAATGTAGAGATGCTATAAAAGCGAAATTCAAACCTTGGCAACAAGAGCATTGTTGCTGTTGTGAGCAATGGCAGCAACCTTGTCACCAAGAGAAAGAGCAAGACCCTGGCCCTTGGACCTGATGCGCACGTGACCAACGATGTGGCCATCGGAAGACCTCTCGATGCACAAATTGGCAAGGGCATTTTCACCAAAGGTGGAGCGTGAAAAGAGATTGGCAGATAAGAACTGGCAGTCCTGGCCAATAACGGCACCGGGAGTCAAGTTGTTCATATTGGTGCCTGCAATCAAGGCATCCAGGTAATCCTTGAGAGAGGTCCACCTGGAGTTCACGGTGATCTTGTTTTCCCACTCAAACTCGTTCCACATCCTTCTAAATTCGGCCTCAGAGCACGAGGCCGGCCTGATGTAGTCGAGAATGTCGACGTGGACATCAGAGAGAATGACTATGGTGGATTGGTTGGAGTGGTGTCCATCGTACACGATGTTTCCAAAGATGACACCTGTGTCTGCAGACGTGACCTTTATGGTAGTCTGAACTCTGTGAAAGCCGTGCGGTCCCACATTGGCAGTTGCCGGCTTGTCGACGACCTTTAGGTCTCCAAGAGTGGCAAATTCAACCGTCATGTTACGGAGAGTATCGGTGGTCTGGTTGACAACCAAGATATCGAGTGTGACATCGAACTGGTGGACCTGAACGTAAGCCTCGGCGTAAACCGGGTCCGAGAACCCAGTCAACTGGACGATCTTCTTCAATCTGGACGTCAAATCCTCTTTTTTCGCGGTTCCCGTCGATATCTTGTGCAATTCCTGCTCCGTGACATCCACCGCCTCCTTCTTTTCTGTTGCCAACTGCCGGAACACTATGCTGTCGTCGGGTTGCTCTACCGGGCTCTCAGAAGCCAAATCCCCGGCAATGCTGCTCAATACACCCGTCTCCTTCAACTCGTCTTCAAAAGCACTTTTCGTCTCCTCCAAAAATGCACCCTCCGCCTCTTTCTCAGCATCTCCCGAGCTCCAACCCGACAAAACCCGTAGACACGTCATTATCCGGTCGATCGAGTCCTCATCGATCTTGTGCTTGGCACCTGAGTCGCTGCTTTGGCCAACTCTGACAATCGACACCATGGCAAGCATTGCCTCGGCTTTGAGAGCATTCAAGAGACTCTGGCTCTTGCTGATTTCCGCCAACCTCAACACCAACTTCACGAAAGTCGACGCGAGTACCGCCCCGAGGTAAAAGTCGCCGCTCAAAATAAGTGACCGGAGAGGAGTCTTCAACAAGTCTGCGATCTTCGAGCTTTGTGACGCCGACGCGTCGGCCGGGCTTGCATACGCTGTTTCCGTCGCGTAGGTGCCGTCGGCAAGCACTTTTGGTTTGCTGGAGGCTGCCGAATTGTGCTCAAGATGGTCTTTTTGATCTGTTTGGCTTTTTTCATCTTTTTCATCTTTCTCCTCCTCCTCCTCCTTCACCTCCTCTATCGGAATCTTGCCCAAACTCGTGCGGAGCTCCCGCCAGGCCGCATGTATGCTCTTTTCATCCAAGCAGTACTCGCCCAAGATCCAGAGACAGCCCCGGTACACTTTTCCGCTCTTGACGGTCTTGAGTGCAACCAAGAGACGGGAAATAATGCCTGCACGGAGGTCCGGATACTTGTCGATGACCTGCTTCACAAAAGTAATGACCTCGTTGGCTGCAACCGTGTTGAGCTGGCCCATAAATCCAAGAAGCATGTCTACAACTGATGCTGCAACCTCGTGGAAGTCGATGGCACATCTGCGGATCGCCACAATGAGCATCTGCCGATACTCAGTGGCCTTATCCTCGGCTGAACCCGAGCCAACAGCCTTCTCGAGCTCCTTGCGAAGCAACTTCACCACATCGTCCACATTTTTGCTCGAAACAAGGTGCATCGTGATGTCGATGGCCTTCTTGCGGACTGCGAGCGACGGAGCAGACAGAACACGGAGGATGTCGAGCACCATGGTGTTGAGAATGCCGTCGCTGTGCTCGGCAAGCTCACCCAACCTCTCCAAGCCAATAAGCTTGACGTTGTTATCTGGCTCCTTGATTGCCATATCGACAAACTTCGAGGCTGCACTCTGGACGTACAAGGTGGAATTTGATAGCAGTGGCAACGTTGTGGCCGCCTCATAAACCACAACTGAGGTTTGCGACTCCAAGAGGTCCGAAACAACCTCCAAGTACCGTTGTTTCAACTCCGGGTCGGCCACCAACACATCTTTGCGAACAAACTGGATAAACGCCAACTGGAGCATCGCGTCCACACTCGTAATGGCCTGGTTCTCCATGTACCGAAGGCACATGCTGCGGTCCAAGTGCGAAAGGCACACAAAAGCGTTCCGGCGGCATGTTGCATCTGATTCAACGGCCAAGAAATCGGAAAGCAGCTCAGCAACGTCCGGAACTAAGTCGTGCGATGCCTTGTAGATCGAGTAGATGGCAAACACAGCGTTTTTCCGCACGTACGCGTGCCGGTGCTCCAAACATTGCCGGCAGGAGGGAACCAAGGGCTCAAGAAGCTCTGGTTCTTTCAACTTGTTGAGAAACCGAAGCGTGTTTCCCCGCACGTACTCATTGGGGTGCTGCAAGTCGTGCTGGATCGCATTGCACACAAGAATCATCTCGTGGCGCAGCTTGCCCTGCTCATCGTACTTGGGACAGATCTCCCAGTACAAGTAAAGCAGCTTTTTCAACTGCTTGTTTTTTGAAGGCATCACGTAACGGATGATCGTCATGAGCAATTCCGGCATCGGGTCCCCGTTGAGAACTGTTGTGAGGATCTGCCTCATGGCTGCTATCTTTGTCTCATCGTCACCTTTTTCTAGATATCCTCTGTACTCGGAGGATGATGGCTTGTCTGCCGAGTTTGGCTGTAAGTGGTGAATACCGTGTTAGTAGATGAAATGGAGGGATGTTGAAGAAGTGCTGATCGTGGATTGGAGTGAAAGAAACTTCAGAAATGGGCAAACCTCTCCTTAGAAGATGGATTGGTGGATTGCTTTAACCAAACCAAAATGGCCACCCTAACTCACTTCAGGTAGATCGTTTCACAATATCCCATCAGCCTCAACCAAACAAGCAGTAACTTACCTCATAAACAAGCGTGTAAGCTGGAGACTCCAACATTGCTTGCTTGCTATGTGTGATTGAATTGATATAGATCGGCTAAGCCTGATGTCCTGAGCTATGACAGCAATCCGGGGGCTATTGTAGGTGCCTGTAGTTTCTCGAATTATTTACAAAAAAGAAAATGAAGAAAAACGCAAGCCATTAAGAAAGAAAAAATAAAAAAATCGGGGACGCCCATAAATACACGTAAGCAAAAGAGTCGATGGACGCGTCGATGAGGTACTCTCTGATCAAATATCTATCTAAGCTACATTGCGATGTCTGGAAATAGTGCAAATTTGGAACCATGGCAATGTCTGGAACTATGGAAATGTCTGGAAATAGTGCAATGTGTGCAACTATTGCAATATCTGGAAATCCTGCAACCATCTCATCCCAATGTCCGCAAATATTTTCTTTATGGCATACCCTTCTACCTACATTTTCTCTACCTATCTTTTCTCTATCGCATACCCCTCTACCTACATAATACTACCCGCCTATCCGTGCATTCTCTATTACCTGTACATAAAACACTAATTCTCATCGTTCTCATCCGGGTTCGCCACAAACAACTTGAGTGCTCTTCCATTCATAGAGAGCCCCCTGGCAGACCGAACACTCGAAAAACGATCAAGACTTGACTCTCTGCGACTCAACTGGGCCGGGTCTGCGGTCAAACGCCTCAACTGGTTTGTAACTTCAATAATTTCGGCGTCGGGGTCGGTTGGCACTTTGGTCTTGGACAAATCATGGCTGAGCTTGGAGTCCGGAAGCTCGCTTTCGTCTATTTCCGAAGCCAACATCCGGGTCTTCGGCCTCAAGGTTCCATGCTTCAAGGAACTTTGGATTGATGCAATGGTGGCCTGGTGTGAAGGTGTTCTCCGGTGCCTCGATCTGATTGGCCGGATCGCCACAGGAAGCACCTTGTACGATGGTTGCTGCCTCGTGTAGCTCACTAGGCCAATCCCACGCAGTCTTTCCACATAGAGCGACTTTTGGCCTTTTCCCTCCGGTGGCTGCTTGTCACTCTCGATTTTTTTGCCAAAAGCCAACTGCTGCTTTCTCTGGGGAGCAGGCTGTGCAGCCTGCTGTGCGTTTGCGGTGGTTCCAGAGCCGTTTGCATACATTATACGCTCCTTGGTGTGTGCATTATCGAAAAGCCCCGGGTTCGCAGTCGATATGGAAATCGATCTTCTGCCTCTTCCCTCGTTTGGGATGTCTAACGGAGGCCTTTTCCTGCTAGATGAGGCTGCTGAGTGTGCCAAAGGCTCAACTACCGGCTGCTCCCGCCTATCATACGTCTTTGGAATGCTGCTGATGTCACCCGAACCACCAGAATAATCCACATTATGCTCTGCAGAGGCTGCTTGAGGGTGAGAAGTACGAACGCTGCTTGTGGCAGCATCTGCATCGCACGTGCTTGTTCTCTCACTGCTGGTTTTTGCCCCATCTTTGCTGCTCACACTCGTCTCACCACTAGAAAAAGAGCCCCTGGATGAGGCCTCAGTGGGCAACGGAATGCCACTTGAAGGAACAATGTCTGCAGGCTCATCTTGGCTACCGCTGGAGGCCGTGCTTCCTTCCGACGGATTCACAATCACCATTTTTCTCGGCTGATCTGCATGCTGGACATTCAGAGGGTGGTGATGGTAGGGTGACTTCGCCACAAACGAGAGCTCATCATCTGAGTCCGACCCGTTATCGTTGCTGGTATCAGCGTTGTTTCTTTGATTAACGCTGATGTTATCACCAACATTGGTGTTATCCCTAACATTGGTGTTTTCATGACTGCTGCTCTCAACGCTGCTTTTTCCATCATTCCCTCTCTCATCCTCACTCCCCTCATCGCCAATTTTCTTCCCATTGGCAATCCCATTACCTGCATTCTCACCTTCACTGTATGACCCGCCAAATCCAGAAGAATACGCAATTACTGACCGAGGAGGAGACAGAATAAGTTGCTCATCGTTTGCATCTCCAGGATTCGCAACCTGAAACGTCCGAGAACGCTCCTCTATCGGTGTCGGAAGTATCAAATTGCGTGCCGACGATATTACCGATGCGGAAGAGTTCGTTCCCGGTGTGCCGGAGCGCGATCCGGTGTATGGGTGTTCTGCCGCCGGGACCGATGACTTCGAGTCCACCCCCAGACCCACAGAAACCAACTTCACCTGCGAGTCTTCGACAATATTTCTCGGAACGTCCACCTGGAGCTTTTTCCACGCCACAGGACTCGTTCTCTCACTTTCTGGCTTCATTATTGTCTGCTGTGTGTTGTCAGCTGACGAAGAAACGGAGTGAAAAGAGTCCTCATCATTCAATTTGACTCTCCTACCGCTAACTATGGACATGCTAGGCCTTGAAAAGATAGCCTGGCCTTTTTCCAACGGAGTTTTCATCAGTGCCTCCTCTGCATCCGTGAACTGATCCTCATCTGTCACATCCGACGTGATTGGCGAGATTGCACGTGACCCAGGGGTTATTTCTGCGGCTTGTTCTTCTTCAGCTTCAGATTCGGCCTCTGGAATCTTCTGCTGCTTCCCCTCGACCGAAATAGGACTACTACTGATTATTTTCGACACTTGCGAATCCCCAACTCCCAAATCAGATGCTCTAGTCCCAACAGATGATCCCAGAACCTCTTCAGGGAGTTCATTCTGCAAATCTGCAATCATCCGGTGGCTCATGCTCAACCTTTTGAGAGATGTGTCTCCATTTTCGACTGGCGACCCCTCCTCGCTCTCACTTTCCGAATACACGCATTCAGTCGCAAGCCTTGAGACGATCGGCGTTTCCATTTGGGCCCCATTATCTCCAGGAACAGGTGTTTTTTCTGTGCTTGCAGTTCTTGTTTCTGCACTTTCCCTGCCATCACTCAAGTCCAAACTGGCAGATTCGAAATTCAGCTCTGGCTTTTTGACATTCTGAGATTCCAGCTTGCTCTGCTCGAAGTTGTTATCGGGCTTATAGTTGTTATCAGGTTGCTCATAGCTTTCTATTTTCTCGTAATCACCACTTTTCTCACGACTCCCACGGTCTCCTATTTCACCATAACTGCCCATATTTTGATAGCTACCACTTTTCTCAACACTGTCATCTGCAATATCTTTACCAAACGCCTCCTCAAAGTCATCCGTGAGGTTTCTGTCCAAAGAAGACATTCCATCCACACTGCCTAGGAAGTCAGTAATACTACTGGATGTTGTGCTTTGAGTATCATCCTTGGTTGGCTCGGTAAGAATATCCTTGTTATTCAGGTCCCCGTTTCTCGACTCATTATCTTTTTGAGTCTCGCTGAAATCTGCTTTATCGTTTAAGCCAGATCCATACTCTTTTGAGGTACCATCCGACTGCTTCACTTCATGTACAGCCTCATTTTTGCCTATAACTTCCCCCGGATTACCCTCACTCCCTTCCTGTGAATCGTTCTTTTCCTGTAACCCTTCTAGAGAACCTTCTTTAGACAACAGTTTCATTTCAGGCACAACTAAGCCACTACCACGTTCTTTCTCATCTGTTTCATCCAGCAAAGCAGTCTTCTCACCTTCGGCAACATGGGTTGCCTTTGAATTCTCATCATTTATAATTTCCGCTTTCTCCTTTTCTACCGTTTGCCCACTCTTAACGTCATGTTCGATCCCATTTCCTTCATTTACACTTTCAACAATTTCGTGCCTCCCACTTTCAAGCCTGGCATTCGCCACATTTCGCCCAGATTTACCGGAAACGACACTATTTGACCCTGGGGGTGGCTTTCTTCGAGATTCGAGATTCCGGCTTCTCGTTCCTCTTCTCTCGAGCATTTTGCACCCAGCCTCGGCCGGTATCTCGTCTGGCATACCAGCATGAGCCTTCATAGGATCCAAAGTGCGCATCGAAATGTCACTTTGAATACTTTCATTGTGAAAATGTGAATACCTTGGACGCTCGGAAATACCATTAATAGTAGAATCAGCCACACTAAACGACCGGTACCGCGCACTTTCAGGGCTTCCACTACCTCTGGAGTTGATGAGCCGCACCGCCTTCATGTTCTGGATCTCCTGGCTCTCCAATTTCCTTCTTGCAAACTCTCTTGCTGATAACGGATCGCTTGTATTCGCTTTTTCGTTGTGTATTACCCGGAGACCATGCGATGCAGAGGGCGAATTGCTTGTGTGTACATTCCGCTCGGCCGGAATCACCATCTTGAGGTCCCTATGCGAGTCAGTATGAAGAACGTAGAATCTATCGTCTTTGCCTCTACCGTGGCTGTGCAACTTGTGGCTGTGGTGTGAATGATGATGCGAGTGGTGTTGGTCACTATTATGCTCAACGGAGCCCACAAGATGGGAGGCTGTGCGTTTCAAAGAGAACAACCCGTACCAGGAATGCCGCCTGGCAGCTTTTGAGGAATCTGTTGATGGCATTTTGCGGTTTTGTCTGGAATGTAGATGCAAAAAAAATGGATTGTGTAAAAAAAAAAAAACGTCACTGCTATATTTGGAATGAGTATATCGGCCCTGGTAGATCAAGTAAATACGGAATGTGGAATGCAATGGATGATCAGTATATAGTACCAGGAAGTATTTGCACTTTGTGCCGAGAAGGCGAAGTTTGCAGAGAAAATAAATGGGCCTCCAAGCTGTAGAGGATACGTATACATATATATATGTATGTATGTATGTGCATGCACAGGTCAATAATCAGAAATTTACACCGTCGTGCTTTCCACGAATAGATCTTTGCTAGGCGATTAGTGCCGCTCCCTTTTGCTTTTTTTTTTAATTTTTTTTTTCTGTGCGGGGACCAGAATGATAAAAATAGAAGATGGAGAACAAAAAAGCGAGACGCGTAGACGAACTACATCCCTACATCCATATACAGCGAGTTCTAATGAATGCATGCATTTACGTACACATGTCTACTTATTCCAGTTTTCGTGAGATTCCCTCATTGCCATAGTCTCATAACAAACTCGAATGCTGTTAGAGCAGCGGCGTTGGCCGGGAAACTCCGGAGAATGCATGGGAGGAAACCCTTGCCGAAACCTCGAATTCCTCCTTTTTCGTTATAGACATACTTGACAACATCGGAGTACCTCTTGAAACGAGGATTTTTCACATCATCGATCATGACAATGTTCTTAACGACATCCGAAGGATAGGCAGCAATCCAAAACATGGTGGCAGAAAGTCCTCCAGACCAGAAGTTAATGGAGGCAGTACTCAGGTTTGTATGATTCTGGAACCATCTGGTGAAAATGTCATATGTTCCCCACCAAACAACAAAATTCGTTCTGAAGATCATTGTAGGGATCAAGCCCTTGTAAAGCGTACGGAGTCCGTCGTACCTGACGAGGCGGACTAAACAGTCTATTGGTCCTTTGAAGATCTTTGTCTTGGCATCGTACTGCACCTGCAACCGGGCCTTGAGTTGCTCAATCGGGGCAGCCACAAACGAAACAGTCAAACCCGCGCCCAATCCGGCAAGGCAGTGGCCTAAAAGGGGCAGTCTTTCATCCTTCTGGAAGAAGTTCTCTTTTAGGAACCGTCGATAAACATGCAACGAACCCAACATGACCGAATCCATGAAGACCCAGCCAACAAGAGGGGGTGTGAACCCTTTGTACAAACCGTACACACCCTCATTTTTCAAAGTTTTCAACGTGCAATCCAAGGGCCCCTTAAATCGACCTTCCGAAGTTTGCATACGAACTTTGACAGAGTCGAATGGATGCCCCACAGTATTTTTCATCACACCAGAAAACACTCCTGCTATGAATCCAGCATAGCGCGGAACCGGCTTTTTGTCCACTACCACTTGTTCTTGCTTTTCCGACATATTGTTTGTAGGTAAAGCTGATACTTACAGTATATATATTGGTGTATATATATAGATAGAATACCACTGAATGAGTATGAAAGGCCTAGATATGCACTTCTAGATATATGGCCCCAACAGTAAACACACGGTCAAATTACCGTAACGAAACTAAAATATAAATGAGGTTCTGCACTAATATCTCAGGCTGTATCTTCTAAGATCTCATATCTGTCACTTTACGAGTGAAAAATATTTCAGTGACTAATGATGCGTCGATTGTGCTTCCCGATTGGGCGCCGGTAACGGCGAGAAAAAATGAGTGAAAAATTTAAGGTTTGGAAGGAGAAGAGAAAATTCCGGGGTTATACAAACAGTACGCAACAAAATGCATGTCGTGGATGCACCAGGTTGATATCAGTTGGTCGACATAACTTGAAGAAATATCAAACGGGCAACTGATGGGAAGGGATTACAACAGTCAGATATTTTAAAAACAATCCTACTGTTGAGAATAATGAACTTATGTCCTGGAAAAGTGCTTTAGGGCAACACTCTTCCCCGCCAAGGATTTTGCCTGAAGGTGAAATATTCAACAAAATGTACATTGAACAACATATTTCAAAATAATCTCGGGATGCAATCGTTACGGCAACTTTTACAGCTACATTAGGAAAGGAAAATGTTCGCTCGAACCAATTTATTCTATAGTATTAACAGAAGTATGAATGAATGTTTTACAAGATTGTATCTCCCAAGGCACATCTGGATATAGAAAGACCAGTGTTAACTGTATCTAGAGTGTGCGTTTTCGTTGGGCCTAGAGCAGGATTAACTTCAACGATATCCAAGCCGGCAAGAAGATGCGAAGCTGCAAGTTCTTCCATTATGAAAAGACCCTCTCTCAAAGAAAGTCCACCTCTGACAGGAGTACCAGTTGCAGCGACATACTGTGGATCAATACCATCAACATCGTAACTCACATGGATAGGAGCCTTTCCGGATGGGTTGATGGCCTTGATTGCCTTTTGGACAACAGTGTTAATTCCGTACTTGTCCACGTGATGCATGGAGAAAGCAGTAATGCCCAAATCGCGAAGAATCTTTCTCTCTCCCTTGTCGACGTCTCTTAGACCGATGTATGCAATTTGCTTAGGGTTGATGAAGTGACCAAGCTGTTTGATCCAGTCAAAATCAGCAGGCCAGTGCTCCTGATCAAGTCCCATGGCGAAGGCAACAGGACATCCGTGAAGATTTCCCGATTCGGTTGTGGTTGGGGTGTTGATGTCGGCGTGTGCATCAACCCAAATGATACCTCCATCAGGGTATTTTTTCACAAACGCCAACAACGTTGCCATACCAATGGCATGGTCCCCACCAACGGTTAGAGGAAAAGTGTTGTTTTCACGGGCTCTAACAGAGGCCTCATACACTTTTTTGGCTCCTTCACTCACCATGTGTGGTCTTTTACAGTTTCCATACACATCGGAGGCATCGGCACGCATAGCTCTCCAGTCATCTCCCTTAAGAGGGTCCTCAATCTCGTATCTCCATCCCTGCTCCTTTATATCATCAAGAAGTCCGTTTTCAATAAGCTTTTCTGGTGCTTGTTCAACCCCAAGCTTACCCTGACCTCCATTGAAAGGAGCTTTGATCACGGTGACCTTTTTCTCTGGAAAGAATGCGTATTCTGATTCGGCGGTCATGTTTTAGAATTCGTTAGCGACGGTAATATGCAGCGTAAATGTGGAAAAAAAATTGAATCTTATTATAAGCTTATTGTGCCTGACTTTGAACAACAATAGGAAGAAGCACACAAAGAAATTATAATACCTGAAATAATTTAAAGGAAATGCTAGAACAAAAGATGATTAAGTTGGGAAAAAATGAAATTCGGCAAGGTAATCTAGTCCGGTATTTATAGATGGTCTAAGAGCAAAATGTATTTGGGGAACAATATAAAGGCTACTCCCCTAAGTACAACTGACCGCATAGTCTTGCTTTTAGGGATCATCCAGGCGATCTAAAATCATCTCTGCTCATCGCTTATCATGGCAAACGTCCGGGTTTCCGATAAGCCCACTTTCATCCTCTAACGGCAGCCGCGAACGAAAACCGTATCCTTTAGCGGAAGTGGTCCATCGACGCGTCGTTCGACTTGAAAAGTTATTCCCTTCTTTGCCTATAGCCGCGCTGCTAATGGCCACATCTTGTCCATAAACGGCAGCTTCCTTAACGGTTCATGCTCTGGGACAGCTTATCGGACCTATAGAATGAGATGCTTTTGCAAACAATTGGGTTTCGAGAAAGATCTCTGGGATGCCTTCTTTCCTAAAATAAATACAAAGGTATGCTGCCGCCTTTCTTTTTCCTTTTTCCGGCAGGAAGGATTTCATTAACTCCGGTGAAAATTTTATTCTTAGGTTTCACTCAATTTTATTCATATACCATTCCTTACTTCAGAACTATGCTTATAGGTCCATTCATTCCTTCATTCAACTTCATTTTCGGCACTTCATTTTATTTACTTCATTTATTTTACCTTATTTATTTTACTTTATTCATCTTACCTTATTTATTTTACCCCATTTATTCCACCTTATTTATCTTACTTTATTTATTCTAGCCTATTTATTACACTATTTATTTATTCTTCCTTTTTATTTGATATATTTCACTTTATTTATCGACTATTTGGTTCTTTCCCTTGCCTAAAATTCAAGCCCCGTCTTCTCCGCCTCCCTCGCCCGTTTCTCCTTTGTCTCATCCTTGACAAGTTGATTCACATACCTATTGAAAAAGTCTATCGGTCCTTTGAGTGAAGTCTTGGCCCAATCAGTTTCGTCCTCATTAAATATTTGCGAGAGGTTTGGGGCATCTGTAAACGGATTGAACTCCTTTTCCGTCGGATCAAACGGCACGCAGACATTTCCAGTTCCCGGATGTATGCAGAAAGGAGATTTCAACAAGTGAATCATCTGCCTGGACACCTCTACATCCAATCTTGGATACATGGTCTTAAAAATCATCTCACGCTTCCAATCCTGCAAGTTGAACGACTTGACTTTCATCTCATCGTAGAGTCGATCGACGTCTCTCCATTTGGTGGCACTAGAGCTGCTTGGATCCTCTTTCCAATGCTTTAAGAGTGCTGAACTCAACCGATAATCTGGAATGTTTCTTGCCAGCTCCTTATATCGATCCTCAAATCTCCATGGATCCTGTTCTCGGATCACCACATCCACAAAGTTGTCTCGTAATATGTTGAATGACCTTTCCAAATGCGGATGGTACGGCTTCCTGAGTGAGATACCAGCCTTATTCTTTGACTTCACGTTTAGAACATCCAAATACTCAACTATGGCCCTCCTTCTAGACTCGTCTAAAACTCTAACACGGTAGTCACTAATCCAGCAATGGACACCTCTTCTTCCAGAGAACACCCAGATCAACTTTTTGAAGCCGAAGTCTTCCCTGAGTGCCGAATCAACAATTTTAATCGCCAGAGTTATAAATTTCCAGCATTTGGGGCATATCTTGGTTCCAGAACAGCATGTACGGATGTCATCGTAATCGGTAAGATCGATATCGAGCACAAATTCCTTCATCTGTGGCTTCATCATACTCTTGCTCACGGTTTTATGAAGCTTTGGTGCCACTGGATAAACTGCACCTACCTCAAATCTCACCGGTTTAGCTTTCACGACAGTATCTCTAAACTCTTTCGCGTTTTCAAACGAGTTGTATCTCTGATATGCTCCTGACTTGTACTCAAACGCAAACTCACGCTTTGTGAAATCATCTTGGGGTGCCTGCGAGTGGTTGAGCCACAGAAATATCGACTTGTATGGCATGAAATACTCGTAGTAGTTTGAAAAATCCGCACTCGATGGTTTGTAAGGCTTTGCAGTGGTTTGGGCTCCGCATTTCACTTCCTGCTTAACTTTTTTATTGACATTTTCACTTGCCGAACTGCTTCCTGAATCCGACTCCACCATGACTTAAAAAATCGTGTGTATAATGTTGTTGGATTGTGCTTGCACAAATATCGAATGAAAACCAATCAATACGGTCGGAGTAGTAATTGCTTAAATTTACAAATATTTATGCTTTCGCGTCCAAAAATTTCACCTCCGAACACCGACGCGTTTGAGGACTAAAAAAAAAAAAGTAAGAAACTACGATCTAGGAACAGACTTCAAAATTCTAGCATATGCATCTCGAAAGGTTTAAGATTCAGCATAATTCATTATAATTCAGCATAAAGTATGGCATAAAATTTGAAATATCAATTAGAATAAACACCTCGAAGCGATGTCAAAACTGCGTTTATTATCATAAAATACCGAACATGCCAGGTATCATTGTAATCAGAATGCAAGAAAAGTGCTTTATAGATATTTTGTCGTATACACGGCAAACAAAACGGTCGATGCAAGAACCGCAAAAACTTTGAGACCGTGTTCGAAAGATTGATCATCTTTATTAAATCTGATGATATTTGCGTCAGCATCAATATTCTCGGCATCCGACGAAGCGTTAATTCCACTTTTCTCTAAATTGAGATTCGAGAGTGGAGAAATTTTCTCAACTGCTTCCTTAACTTGTCCCTCTTTCGACTGTTCGGCATCTGCAGAAGGAGAATCTTGATTTCCTATGTAAAGAAGGTCCCTCTCCACATCGTCAACAACGGTTTTTTGAACATTGCCAAAGAAATCGGTGATGAGAACATCAGAAAGATCACGATCAAACAAATCTGTGCGAACACCTGCATTAGAATGTATTTTTTCGAGAGTGTACGAATCAACCAAGTCCTGCATTGTGAGCGGTGAGTTTCTGGTGATGTTTTCAAGGAATTCCAAATTGTAGTATGTGAATCTGTCGATAACGGCAACACCAATCTCAGTATCAGAATGATGAGAATATGAACTTTCATGAAGTTCCGACGATCCAATTGCCATGATATTTGGAGAGTATATCTTGCTGAACATTGTGTTTGCCTGACATGTGTCGATCATGAAAAGAATCTCGTTGTATCTTCTCTTTTCGTGCATTTGCTCAAAAGCATCCGCAAGATCTTGCGATGCAATCTCTTCAGCATCTTGAAACTTCAAGAAATCAGCTCCTCCGTGCCCAGTCATGTATATAAAGATGTTAGAATTCTCATCTGTGAGCAATCTCTTCGATTTAGGATGCTCTTTAGGCCACCTATCAGTTAAAAGTCTCACAAAGTTTTCAACCGTCACTTCGTAACCTCGATAATCAACCTTCACATTATCACCGTATAGTTCAATCTGTCTGTCCTTGTTGTTGAACACCTCTCCAGGAAATGCATTCCTTGGGTTACATGCTATGTCATCCGAAAGCATCAAGATAATTTGTGAATCCGGAATTCCAAGTCTTTTCACCGTTCGGTACATACTTAACGTATTGGCCATGTGCCTGTAGTTGAACCAAAAGCGCGATGTCGACACAAGCACAGCCCAGTTGTTTGTATGGTGATGATGTGGCTTGGCCTCTGTTGTATTTAGCTCTAAGGCCAGAGATGTAAATGGCATGAATGCCGCCGCTAAAATAAACGTTATATACCGTAAAATCATGCTTGAAGTAACCTATTTCCGTTTAGTTTGGAAACACCTTTTTTTTTTCAGAAAAAAGTCTGAAGAGGTGCTTACAGCAGTAGATGTATGCAGTTAGGAAGGAATAAGGAAACAGCTTCTTTTATGCTATATTTGCAGCATTGACATGACAATTAGTAAGCATCTCTGTTTACGGTGCGTTGTTCAGTTAAGCGCCATATACGAAGCAAGACAAAAAAAAAAAATGCCATCTTAACAGCCGTACACCATTTATGTGAAAGAACATGTGACAGATCTGTTTACCCTAAAATATTTACTCGATATTTATCATCTCTTGTACATTCGAGAAGATGGCAACATAGGCTTATAATTTAGCAGCCACATTTTCCCGATACAGGTTTTCTCATCAACTAGGCAATAGTGATGTTCTCTGCAGGACGGATTTGGGCTCGACCCCAGGGCTGGCTGTGCAAAAGTGCAATTCGCAGTTTCTGGCTTTCTTCGGCAAGATATGCCACCAGGGCGCTTAGACCATATCAGGCGGAATGCATTAAACAGTGTGTGAATACATTAAAAGAGGGAAAAAAGCGGAGACTAGCGGTTAGTATTGCCACGGGAGGTGGCAAAACTTTTGTTTTCACAAAGCTGATTCCGAGATTGGTCGAATTACCACTTCCAGATCCAAGCAATGGTGAAAAACGTGGAAACGGTGTTCTCATATTAGTTCACAGAAAAGAATTGGCAGATCAGGCAATGCGATCTATACGGAGCTGTAAAGAGCTTGAGGGATGCGATGTATTTCTTGAGATGGCAAAGGCAAATGTGACACGAGAGATGCTTGAGGCAGAAGGTGACAAGTTGTTTGTTGTGATTGCCAGTGTACCAACATTAGCGAGATCCAAAGAGAGACTAATGAAGTTTCCAAAGAATACATTTCGGGGAATCATCGTAGACGAGTGCCATCATGCTGTTAGTGACTCGTATCTACAGATCTTTAGGTGGTTCAACTGCCTCAAGGAGAAAAATTGCTCGTTCAACGAAAGTCCGTTTTTATTAGGATTCTCGGCAACCTTAAAAAGACACGATAAGAAGCCTCTTCGGCAAGTTTTCGACGAGATTGTATATGAGAAATCAATGGTCTCGCTTGTGGACGAGGGCTACTTGGTCGATTGTGATTGGAAGATGGTCGAAGCTGGTTTTCGACTCTCCGCCGTCGAAATGGGAGGAGACGGAGATTATAAGCTTGATTCATTGGCAAAACACGTCAACACCAGTGAGACAAATGTGTTGGCGCTTAAAACTTACAAGTATTTCAGGCAGAAACGCAACATCAAGTCGACACTCGTTTTTTGCTGTGATGTTGAACATATGCAGGCTCTCGCAAAGCTTTTTGCATTGAATGGAATCAAAGCTGAATACGTTACGGGATCTACGACTTTGTCTGATAGAGCACAGACCATTGAGAAGTTCAAAAATGGACAGATCGAGGTACTTATCAACTGCGGTGTTTTCACTGAAGGTACCGATATACCAAATATCGACTCAATTCTTCTTCTTCGGCCTACAAAATCCCAGCCGTTGCTTACACAAATGGTTGGAAGGGGTTTACGGCTGTCTCAGGGCAAAACAAAATGCCTTGTGGTGGATTTTGTGGATAGTGAAGAGACAGGAATAAGCATAGATAACACTTTAGGAGGAGTAACGGTTAAAAACCCAATTGGGAGCTTGTTTGGAGGTGGGATACATGGAAATGGCTCCAAGGATATTCCTCTCAACAAACAACCAGATTATGTAGAGTTTAAGAGCTTTGAAGGTTTCAAGGAGCTTCTACAATCATGGAAAGCAGACAGGGTAAACTCATCTAAACAGATCGAGAGGCAGGTGTATGGAACAATAATGAGGAGTCGTGATCCATGGCTCCAGATCAGAAAGGATACTTGGGCCATGAGAATAAGCTCTAGTCATTACTATAAGATCGATATAGATCGTAAAAAGCAGATTGCCAAGTTGATCTATGTGAGCATGGTGCCAAAAAAGATACCAACAGGGGGTAGATTTCCCAGATATGTACGGATACCGTTGAGTAAGAATATCGCACAGTCAGACAGCATTGCTGAGCTTTTGAAGAAGTTTTCTGAGGATATTGAGAGTGACTCTCTCAAAAAGGAGGCATACGGGGCTGCAAATGCAAGGAGGTTCATTTTTGGCAGAAGTAAGATTACATCTAAGCAGCATGACTTCCTTCTAAATGCAGTAAAGGGAATATTAAACCCATCGAGGCAATGTCACGTGGATGTCGGCAAGTTTTGCCAAGTAGTAGACCGAGAATTGGACAAGCTGTCAAAATTTGAGGCCTCTAATCTCATTTCTGGATATACGATTTCCAGGAAGAAAACGCTTGAAATATGGGTGAGTAAGAAAATCTTGAACACGAAGAAGAAGAGATTGGATTTAATGGAGGCACCACCACCTCCTTCTCCTGAAGATAGTTGGGATAGAGCCAGAATGTGATAAAATATGTTTAGCAGGCTTTAATAGACAATCACGGAAATATTGAAAAAAAGGTATCGAGGACACCCGGAACATGAAGCATTCTTTTCTATAGAATGAGTGAACAGGAGTGGAGTGATAAATATCCGATAAGCAGTAACAAGCAACAATCAACATTAAGGAGATAGGATAAATAACTAATTTATTAAACAATTGAAAGGTGTGTAATCTTAGGTCAAGGTAGGAAGCGGAAATGAAATGAATAGCCATGTTTATGGCTTATAATATGACAATACTATGACTATTTTCTACCGTTAGTATAATAAAAATAAAAAGCATGAAAAGTAATTATTGGTCCGTAATGAGGGAGCTAATATGAAAGCCAAGTATGGATTCGGGCTAAGAAGGGTTTTTCGGAGATGCGTTTCCTATTCTGAACAAGCTGAAGTCAGAAGAACTCTCAGTAAGTTGAATAATTGGAGAAGAATGTGAATTACCGAAGGAGAAAGAGGAAGGCCAATGAACAATGCACAAATACACAAAGCAAATCCAACTTAATTGGCGCTTCCTATATTATTGCTGTTTTTGTGATTTAACAACAATAGAATGAGCCTGGTAAACAACAACAAAAAAAAATTAATGCCGTAGTAAAAATTTATACTAGCCTTGTTTATTTATTTACGTACTCATTCAACTCTCAGATGATGTTGTTGAGCACTGAACAAAGAGTCGATCTTTTAAATGATAAGATGTAAAGGTTTTCAAAGAGGCTGAAAGAGTGAAAATACGGATCCCGGTAATGTACAGGAAAAAATATCAGGGTACTAAGTAGATGCTAAAGCTCGACTGAATTAATTCAAATATAAGAGGAAGAATAGATAAATAAATTGATCGGTGGATTGGCTGATAGATAAGTCGAGATAGTTCAGGTCGTTTAGAGATAGATATTGGCCAAAATATCGGTCAATTCTTATTGATCCAGTGATATATTGCCGGATACAGGCCAAGATAAACGAGGCTGAAACCGAAGAGCAATGAAAATTGAGATTAGCGGATCAAAAAAAAAAAAAAAGTCAGGGTGATGATAGCTGGAAAACCGATCGTGCACGACATGATGGAAAACTGAAAAATAAAGGGATAGTAAAAAAAAATAATAAGAAAGTGAAAATTATCACCGGGACAGGTTGAGCAGTCATTAAGGTATAACATGAAGCAAAGCAAGAGGGATTTGGCCATAAAAGAAGCCATTGAAACAGTCATCGGCGTTATTTTAAGATTACGAACCCTTTCAGTGTGAAATCAACGTTCGGCCATCGAGAAAGATGTGTATGAATAATGAATAATAACCAAAAGAATAAAAAATGAGATGAGTAAAACGTTTCAGTGCGATGTGAGTTGAGTTCTCACTACCTCATCGGTAAAAGGGTGTTAAGGAGTCAATGCCGCTAGATGTGAGAATACAGAATAAAGCCGTGGCTTCGAAGGTAGATAAAATGAAGAGAAATAGGCAAAGAGAATGGAAATGAAAGGAAGACGTAGAGAAGAGAATAAAACAACATGTTGAAAGAGAAGTTTGTAGATACCAGAAGCAAGGACAATAGTCAGAAAGGGAAGCAAACAATAAAAAAAAGGTACAACCCTAGATTTGTAACTAATCGAGCATGACATGAATCAGCAGGAAACCGATGAAATTTGTTGGCTGTTGATAACAGAAAGATTCGCGATTCTGGAAATCGCACAACAATGGTACCGGATTCGGCAGGCCCTACTTTAGGTGAGGGCTTTTATTGGCTGGAGAACCGGCAGATAGACATGTTTGTTGCCGTTGCTATTGTGAGTAAAAGTTTTTCGGCCACCCCCAGTATCCGGCAAAAAACATCTGAACCCTGATAGATATCCGGCGTTTTATTGTTATTGTTGTTCACTTTTTTGATTATTACCAATTTTTTTTTTGGGACCATCTGATGCATCTAAAAAAAAAAATAAGTTGGTGCAGAACAAAGCTGGGAAGATTTTCCTTGAGATAAGAAGCATTCCGAATTATTTTTAACTTTCATGTATGTGCTTGTTGTTGTTGTACGGAGTACGCCAGGTATATAATGGCGGGGAGATCCAGGTTAAAGTTTTTGGCAGGTGGCACCCTTGGCCTTCGGGTGTTCTTGTCTCATCTCCTTTTTTATTCTTTCTCCTCCTCGACTCTCAATCTTCGCTTATAGCTTTCGCCATATTGACAAATAACACTCCAATATGGTCAAAAACATGAACGACCAGACGGCCATGGTGTGGCTTGCCACATCAGGAGCCTTAGTCTGGATCATGATCCCAGGTATCGGATTGTTGTACTCGGGACTTTCAAGAAAGAAACATGCCTTATCTTTACTTTGGGCCTCTATGATGGCCATTTGTGTGGTGACCTTCCAGTGGTTTTTCTGGGGTTACTCGCTTACCTTCGGTACTGCGCACCACGGCTTTATCGGGGACCTCACGTACTTTTCCTTAAAGGACATTCTTGATGACACTTTTGACGATGCAATGCCACAGGTGGTCTACTGCTTCTTCCAGTGTATGTTTGCCATGATCACGGGAGCCATCATGCTTGGTGGTGCCTGTGAGAGAGCCAGACTTGGCCCTATGATGGTGTTCTTGTTCCTCTGGACGACCATAGTCTACTGCCCATGTGCAATGTGGACTTGGAATGCCGATGGATGGCTTGCAACATTGGGAACTTACGATTTCGCAGGTGGTGGTCCAGTCCACCAGTCTTCCGGATTCGGAGCCTTGGCCTACGCCTTTGTTTGCGGTAAGAGAAGAGACCCAGTCGCCAGAAAGGGCCTTCCCAAGTACAAGCCTCACTCTGTGACTTCTGTTGTTCTTGGAACCGTTTTCCTTTGGTTTGGATGGTTTGGTTTCAACGGTGGCTCTTCAGGAAATGCTTCTCTTAGAGGATTTTACGCCTGCTTGAACACCAACTTGGCTGCCTCGTGTGGTGGTCTCGCATGGATGATTCTCGACTACTTCCGTTGTGGCCACAAATGGACCACTGTGGGACTTTGCTCGGGTGCAGTTGCTGGTTTGGTCGGTATTACGCCTGCTGCCGGTTTCGTTCCGATCTACTTTGCCGTGCCAATCGGTGTTTTGACCGCCATTGCCGCCAACTATGCCGTCGATTTGAAGAATATGCTTGAAATCGATGATGGTATGGATGCCTGGGCTTTGCACGGTGTTGGTGGATTCGTTGGATCTGCCTTAACTGGTCTTTTTGCCGCTGACTACATTGTGGCAACAGACTTGGATGCTGCTCCAGCTGCCGGTGGTTGGTTGAACCACCACTGGGTGCAGTTGGGATACCAGTTGGCCGCCAATGTGTCGATCGACGCATGGTCGTTTGTCGTGACATCGATTTTGTTGCTTCTCATGAACCAGATTCCATTCCTTAAGATCCGGTTGAGTGAAGAAGAGGAGGACCTTGGTACTGATGCCGCCCAGATCGGTGAGTTCACTTACGAGGACTCCAACATGTACATTCCGGAGCCTATCAGATCCGTTGCATCCAGAACTCATCTTCCTCGTTTCATGAAGAAGAATGCTGGGGATGCAAATGTTGTTCCTCTTCCAAAGAACGACGAATCCACCGAGGAGAAGTCTACTGGCAAGTCCAGCAGCAGCTGAGCTAATATTTCTTCCTTGATTCTTTGTTTATGTTCAATGATAATTAATAATTCTGGATACTGATGCGTGTATTCTGCTGAGTTGTAGCTTATGGTTCTTTGCGTTTATCTTTATTCTGCCAAACTATTTTCTGAACACACAATATATACCTAATATAATCGTTTATAATTCTGATATGTGCTGGTCGTGCCTGTATTGTCTTCATAAATCCTTGACTCTGAATAGTGCGATGTGCTTTCTACTTTTATTACCATCCGATATCTCTAGCTGAAATACCCGTGCTTTGTCTTTTGTCATAATCTTTATCATAATCTTTATCAGAATCTTCATCATACACTTCATTACAATCTATCACAATATCACAATCTGTACCTACCCTTTATCTTCATCTTCCACAAACAATCCTCACCTTAAAACCACCTGCTGATAAGATAAGCAAGATCCGGCAAAAAATCACGAGAAAAATATACGCGAGAAAAAGTGTACACTAATTAATTCTCGGCTTTCTCTTTTCTAACTCTGTTCAATCACCATCCAATATACCATTAGAACTATAAGAAATAGCAAAGAAGTGCCTGAAAATGCAGAATCATGATGCAAACCAAAATGTTATCAACTTCTGCCTTTCAAAGGACCTCCATATTCCGTTCAGATTGAAACTGATTGGACTGAGTGGATTTACCAGGCAACTATTTGACATTATATACAAAACAACAACAGACGGGCTAGATGATGCCACTGCCAACGTGGTAAGGGCAAAAATCGAGAATACACTTGACGAAAGATGCTCCTTGATTGCTACAATTTCAATTGAATCAGGAATTGGCAAAGGCTTGACGTGTTCAGTGGTGTCTACGATAAAGTTCGATTCAAGCATTTATGTTGGCACAAACATAAGGAAAAGCGGAAGTAAGCACATGAAAACCAACAAGGAACAGAGCAGAAACGAGTGGATAAACTTGCCAATCGATTATTCAAAGCTCCCTCTGAATTCAAGGCTGCTAATAAAATTATATAGCAGTGAGCCGAGATCGGGAAAGAGACTCTTTATTGGATATGCAGCAATTGACTTATTTGATGTGAATGGTGGGTACACGCTTCAAACAGGCTATCAAAGTTTGAAGGTGACTATTATTGGGGGGTCAAACGTGAAAAGCGAAACAGATGGAATATCACCCAGAACCAAAAACTTATCATCTACACTTTCCAGATTAGAAGAGAAGCTTGGAGAAAGACGAAAAGGAAACCTTCCCAGTACGGATTGGCTGAACAATATGACATTTGAGGCCATTGAAAAGCTCAATTCAGAAGAAATTGAAAGAATCAAAGAATTCTCTGGCAACATATCGATGGCAGAATTACCCAGACAGGGTGCGTTATTTGTAGATATCGAGTTGGTGAAGTTTGAGATGCCAATAGTGTTTTCAGATATCAAGTATGCACCTCTTCATATACCGGCATTAGTATCCACTTTAGAGAAAGGTGAAATTACAAGCAATAATGGCAATAAGGTGAATAATTTGAAAGCTGGCACAAATGATTTTAACCGAATAACATATGACAACAGAGAGGAATTCAACAAGAATCCTTCTTTTTTGGTGTTTGATCCGGAGCAGTACAGGGTAAACATATCTGAGGACCCGATTGAGTACAAGTTTCGTAAACTGGAGAGAACACACCAGCTTTCCTCACTGGATAAGGACTTAAAGCCAACATTGAAAGTTAGAGCCAAACTCGATGCAATTCTAAAGAAGCAGTTCTTTGAGAAGTTGAGCCAGCAGGAGAAGAACCTGATTTGGAAGTTCCGTTTTTTTTTGCTCAATGGACTTGTGATAAACGGCAGCAACGAGCAATACAACAATTTCATCATCAACTTCATCAAGTGTATAGACTGGGATGGAGACTTTGAAGTGAAGGAGTTTCTCACTATCATCAGAGACTTGGATACCAGAAGTGGAGGGTCAAATCTTTTTATCCAAGAGCTTACAATTGTAGATTGTCTTGAGCTTTTGAGCAAAGTGTACAGGAACAAAATTGTGCGAGGAATGGCAATTAAACGGCTCCGAATGGCTTCAGATGAGGATCTTGAGCTCTTTATGGTTCAGCTTGTTCATTCTATCCAGAATGAGCAGGAAATCAGGATAAACGATTCAGATGGGGACGGAGGTGCATTGGAAAGCAAGTATGATGACTTTGTGGACGAGTTTGAGGCACAACTGCTACAAGGAGCAGCAAATGGTGGGTACCAATTGGTGGAGAAGGAGGCGGAAATCGCCGATGATCCGATTATCAGGTTGTTGTACTCACCAAGGCTCTTTGAATTGAGCAAAAAAGTGGCCAAGGTGCCCGGACTAACATCTCCGCTAAGCGATTTCATCATTGAACGAACGCTTGATAATTCATCCTTGGCAAATTACTTCTTTTGGAACTTGAAGGTGATGGTGGACGAGGAGAAAAACACAAATTGTGACCGCCAAAGCAAGTATGTGGACACAAACGTGGTGGCAGTAGTTGAAGAAGGGGGTGCAGAGGAGGCGGATGGTGCAGAAAGGGGTGGGAAATACGGGCAAAGCAAAAGACAGGCAAGAAGTGATCATAGGAAAAGATACCGGAAGCGGTTTCATCACGTCCATTTGTACGAGAGAGTACTCTTTACGCTTATAATGCGGCTTGCAAACTCAGGGGAAGGAAGCCATCAACGGATTATGATGCTTAGAAGACAGGTTGAGCTCATCAGGCAGTTGAGAGGTATATCTTTGAAGATTAAGACGGTCTACAAGAAAGAGCCGACGCCGAAAAAAGTGGAAATACTCAAGCGGCTACTCAGGGAGAAGCACAAACGCTCTTTATTGGGGGGTAAAATGGAAGGAAAACGCACGAGATCACGATCTGCAACTGCAACTTCTGCTCTTGAATCAATGGGGTTGTCTATTAGCAATCGGCTCGGATCGAAAGCAGAAGGCAGAATTTCCAGTGATGAAGAATATCAGGCTGATCAGGATGCGGACTCAGAGGTGAGATTTGGCAGAGTTGAGAGTCGCAGATCGAGAAATGCTGAAGATAGGGGAAGTAATGAGTCCCGGAGTAGTAGTGTGGGCAGTAATTCGAGTCAGACAAGCACGTTAAATGGACTGCAATCACCAATTACAGCAGTGCATGCACCCAGACGCAGAAATAGAGCATTTGGAATCGAGTATGAGTCACTACTCGCATTTCCGGCAATTCCGTTCCCGCTTGATCCGCGAGTTTCCGTTTTTGGATCGATCCCAGAGCACTGCAACGTCTTTAAGAGCAGCTTGAGCCCCCTTAAGGTGTCTTTTAAGGCGGATACTTCAAGTGCAGAGTATCCAGTCATGTACAAAATAGGCGATGACCTTCGTCAGGACCAGTTTGTGATCCAGATCATTGCATTGATGAATAAAATCCTCAAGAGTGAGAACTTGGACTTGAAGCTCTCTCCCTACCGTATTTTGGCAACAGGTCCCGTTGAAGGACTAATCCAATTTGTTCCCAACAGTTCGCTTTGGTCCATCTTGTCAAAATACAACAATTCGATTCTTGCCTTCTTGCAGAAGTACAATCCGGACCCAACCGCACCGCACAAAGTCAAGCCGGAGGTCATGGACACTTATGTAAGGTCGTGTGCCGGATACTGCGTTATTACATACATCCTTGGTGTGGGAGATCGCCATTTGGAGAATTTGCTTTTGACGAAAGACGGATATTTCTTCCATGCAGACTTCGGATACATTCTTGGAGAGGATCCAAAGCCATTCCCACCACTAATGAAGCTTCCAATTCAGGTAATCGAGGGTATGGGTGGGTTGAATGACGAAAACTACCAGAAGTTCTGCAATTACTGCTACATCACGTATCTTACGTTGCGTCGGAATGCGTCGATCGTCCTCAACTTATTCCAGTTGATGATCAACACGTCGGTTCCCGCCTTGCGGACGATCGACCCGGATAACGAGTCGGAGAAGATGGAGATCATCTGGAAGGTCCAGGAGAAGTTTATGCTTAATTTGGATGACGAAGGTGCAGTGAGGCACTTCCAGCGTCTCATAGATGATAGTGTGAACGCCGTTTATCCCGTTGTTATTGACAGATTACACAGTATGGCCCAATATTGGAGGTCTTGACGATGATCAAGTGATGCTTTTTTTTTGCTGTTTAATTAATTTATTTTATTCTTATTTTTTTTTTTTTTTTTTGCGGCTGATATCGGAAACGCCACCAGCACATCGCTTTTTTGTTTCACAGCTGGCACTTAATTTTTTCGTTCCATTATCTTCCATGCATTTCGCTCTTATCGACTCGTATCTGTCGGCCTCGGATAAATATAGAATACAACATGTTGCGATGAGTAATCAATCAATCGAGTACCGACTTGCCGTTGTCAACTATTTTTTTTTCTCTTTTCTGTTTTGATCAATTTTACTTAACCCACAATTTGAACATTGACCTTAATTGTATACGTTAGTGCTCATAAATAGACTTGCTTGATACTATTGGTGTGAAATCAACGATTAGTCACGAGACCACGCAACAAAGCAGGAAAAGTTACAAAACGTCATAAGAAGGGTTGCGAAAAGTTACAAAAAGCCACAAGAAGGGTTGCGAAAAGTTACAGAAAGTCACAAGAAGGGTTGCGAAAAGTTACAGAAAGTCACAAGAAGGGTTGCGAAAAGTTACAGAAAGGTTCCAAACGTGAAGCTAAAGCCTGAAAGCAGCATAAACTAAATAGAAAGCCACATCATACATGATCACTGTGCCGACTAACTAAATAGAACCAAAGAACAAACCGAAATTACCAACAATGATCCAACTGCCGTCGCATCCTGAATCCTCATTGGATAGAAACAAACTGGGCCCAATTGTCAAGAAAATCATCGGGAAAACAAAAGGCCAGCATGCGTTAAGATTCGATCAGCAGAAAAAGATGCTGGTGGCAGCTTTTGACCAAGCACAGCCCGGAACGCTTTTTCTCGAAGCACCGATGATACTATTGCCGGATTTCGAGTTGCTTCGATTGATCAAACTTGGTAAATGCTGTGCATACTGTGGCTCGGTCATCAAGGGGGATAACGAGGGCCGATTGGCTGGAACAGACACCAAACCTGCAAATAGAAAAGCATCGAAAGAGCAGAAAATTGATAGATTCATCTCTGGATTGGACTGTGACCAATGCTCTCTAAGGTGGTGTAGTGATGTGTGCAAGAATGCGGACTGCATGCACAACATCCTGAACCACAGGCCAGAAAACAAGTCGTGCAGCCACCAGTTTGTTGGGGCCGACAAGAAGAAAAAGGACATTTTGCTGTTTGACAAGTGGCACAGCCTTTGGGCTTATGTTGCCAAAGAGAGACTTGAGCTTTGCTATTATGGCATTGGCGCAATTTTGCGTATATACTACGATCAAAGGCTTGAGGCTGCATTTGAGAGTTTGAGATGTGTGTCGGAATGCACTGCAAAAAGCATGATTCAGTATTTATGCTCGTGCTCACCGACCTTGGACGAACAGAAGCTCCGGAAGTGCCACGTGATGCTGGTCACGTGCTTCAAGAAGATGGAGCTGAGCTTTGAGAAGTTTGTTCGCTACTTGACGATTTACAAGATGAACAATTTTAGCGGTTGCATCTATCTGTTGGCGTCAAGCCTCGAACATGTTAATGTGGCTGGGTCAGCGGTGGAAAACTGCCGAATTGAGTATTCAGAGGATGACGAAAATCGCGATTTGGTGGATTCTTTGTTGCTCAAGCCGATTTCTGAGCATTCCGTTGAACTTATCCAGGAAAGCCACATTGAGGACAAGTCGAAGAAAGTTGTTTTTTTCACGGTTGGTGGGTCAAAGGTTCACCGCAATATCCTCAGGGTGAGCAACATAGGCCTAATTAGGAAAGGCGAGCCATTGACAATTAGAGAAATGGACTATTCGGTACCCACAGTTGAGGAATATGCCATTTGTGCCGTTGATTCCGACGGAGAAGGTGAAATAGTCATGCCGAATAACTCCGGAAGCATGTCTTCCCACCGGCATCGATCGTTTTACCCGCGGCACTGCAGCAACTCGTTCACTTCGGCCCGGAGAACGGCTTCATTTACCTCATCGGGAAGTTCGTTTGGGGAGGGAATCATAAAATACAACAGAGACCAGATCAGGGAAATGCTTCAGCACTTATCTTTAGAGGAGGAGCAGAGGGAGGGCGCCGAGAGAAGAGAATCGGAAGGCAGTGCAAACGTTCTGCTTGAAGTTCCATCAAGTTTTGGCCGGATCAGATCCAAGAGTGTGCATTTTTCGGATGGTGTGGTTAGATGAGGTGCAGGGATGCACTTTACGAGATATGCCATGCCATGCCATGTTGTGAATATAGTCTTTTTTTTGAATTTAGTAAATAGCCTATCAGTTTAGTAAATAATCGTATTACGTGTCTAGAACTCTCGCCTATCGCCGTCTCAGGCTGTCCAAAATACTTCCCAGTGCGGTGTTCGTACTCTTGCCCGCTTTGGAAAGCCAGTGTGGCAGATTTCCGACATTCCGATCGGTGCTTAGACCAATCAAAATCGTCACAAGCCCTACACCCAACGATAACTTTAGTGGTAGGGGCATTTTGCCCACACTTCCTACAACTGACCGGCCATAAGCGGTAACCAATTTGAGGCGGCGAACGACTTTTTCCCTCCTATGTCTTTTGCCAAGTTCCATTCGCACTTCTGCACATTGCAAATCGAGCATTTTCGCCGCTGCTTTCCGGTGCCTGAGGCACGAGAACCTGGAAATGGAATGGGAGCAGTCCATTTTGGTGAATGGGAATTCCCTTTCGAGACTTATTGCAGCCGTGATTGCCGAAAATATGCACTCTGTTGCCGCATTGGGATCCATTCCGTTCAGATTCTGCGCCACTGCCCGGTTTAGAACTGCATGAATGTAGTCCTTGTTGATTTGGCAGCTGGCATTTTTCGAAAACCCAGGCTCCAGCTCTTCCAACTGGTTCAGGATCGGCCGCTTAAACTCGACAAGCAATGCCGAATAGAGGTATAGAGGAAGTGCAGGGTCTCTTTGAGCAAATATGGAGTCCCATAATAGGCAGACGTGGTCAAAATTGTCCAAATCGTGTGCAAACAAGGTGATTATCGCACTGATCGCATGCACGGGAGAAACAATTTTCACAATGTTGCCAAGCTGTCCATCCATATGCAGCACAATACCCGGAATAAGACGCAATTGAGCTGTAGTGGGATATACATCCTGAAGCATGTGATCTCGCAAATACTCAAGTGTGAGTTTGTACAAAAACTTGAAAGCCACCTGCTCATCATCCCCATACACGATTGCTACCACAGATGCAACATCGTGGTACCCTTGATAGTAATTAAGCTCCGGGACCTCTCTCAACATCCTCACAATAAGCCTGCTTAGCAATTGTTTGAGTTCTTTCTCTCTTTGTTCGGACATTGCCTTCGGAAAATGCACAAATGACCTGTCCACATCTTTCTGTACCTGCGGCTCATCCCTGTGCCTTGCCAGATAACGCGAACTCACCGAATCCGGGCTGGAACTCTTTCCTTCTACGTTATCTGTGTCTTCCTCGTCTAGATGACATCCAATTAGAATTGGCCATGATTTAGCTCTTAATTCTGTACTGACGAGTCCATACTTGCTGACTGAAAGCTCTCGAAGCTGCTTTTTGTCATGCTTGCTGATTGCATATTCGATCTTTTCTGCTTTGGCCTCAATCTCTGAATCTATACTCTCATGGTCCGAACTGCTGACAGTTTGACATGGAGCTGTTGCATTGCTCATTGAGGGCGAAAATCGTGCTTGTTGCAAGTGAAATATGTGTAAAACTAAAGTTAAATTAAAGTTGAACAGGTAAAAGTGGAGGAAGAAAGAGTAAAAACAAATATGACAAGTGTAAAGACAACAGACTTCGGTCAAGGACTCAGTGTAGATATAATCAGAGCATCTACAAAAAAGATAAATAAACGTACATCATTTTTTTTTTTCAGCATCGAATTTTTCATGCCCCTGAATCGCACTTCCTGCTCTCATATCTAACCCGCGACCCTTATCTATTTCCCTTTTGCAAGGCCGTATATCCCTTCTACATATAAATATACATTTATACAAATACACATTTGTATATAAGCACAGTTGTATAGACTACATTCCAAAACGGATGAGCTTCAAATTTGGATACAGGCAGCTGAGACGGCTTCAAGGTGGAAGGTTTAGTGATGTGTATGAGGTTGAGGATCAGCAGGCAGAAAACGGCAAGGGTGCCAAGTATGCGATGAAGGTGATCGAGCCAGATATGGAAATTGCGCCCCATAACGTGCGGAACGAGGTCGCAATAATGGAAAAGATGAAAAAGCATGCTGGGATTGACTCGTACAGCGGAAATGTGGTGAGACTACTTAGGGAATTTACGAATCCGTTGGAAATAGGTATGCTTTTCCCATTATACGAATGTGGGCTCGAGGATATAATACGGGAAAAGATGTATCGACGTACAAAGTTTATGGCTGATGGCCAGATTGAGGTCGTGTACGAAAATAGGATGCAACCAGCAGAAATCAGACAGATTACAAAGGGAATACTAAGCGGATTGAAATTCATCCATGAGTGCGGAATTATTCACCGGGATCTCAATCCCAACAACATCCTATTCAGAAACAAGAGCGACCTTGACCCGGTGATCATTGATTTTGGTATTTCGTACGATAAGCCGAACAATAACGGACTCGAGTCTCCAGACGATAAAATCACAGATATCGGCACTGGATACTACAAGGCTCCTGAGTTGCTTATGTCGGTACGGAATTATGGAGAAGGGGTGGACATATGGTCTGTGGCGATCATTTTGTGTCGAATGTGCTCGAAAAATGGAGAAATGATATTTGATGAAGACGCATCGAGAAGTGATTTGGCACTTTTAAGCAGCATAGTGACTGCTTTCGGGTCTCCGCCTCGCGATTGGGAGGATTGCAAGGATTCTCGAACGTTCCATGCGATGAGCCAGGCATTTTTCACAAAGGCCCCACTTCCGGATTCGAAGGTTTTGTACCAGTTGTGGAATTCGGAGGGGAATGAGGACTTGATACGGCTCTTTCGGAGAATGACACGCTATGCATCAAAAGAGAGACCGAGTGCTGAAGAGGCATTGGAAATGATTAGTTGATGAGAAAATGTAATGAAGGCAAGTCAACGCAAATAATTAAAAAAATTGGAAGCATGATTGACGTGAATGACATAAGGAAAGGAATAATACGTGCTAAAATAAAGACGCAAAGGGTTAAAGTGAATATAATGAACAGAGGAAGTGCGAAGACATCAAAGCTAAAGAATGCTGAATATATTGATATGGGGTAATGGCTAACACAACCATAGTTAATGGGCACCAAACTGTATAATTGGATGTCAGTCACAGGCAATGCTTCTTGACCGGTTCATGTACTGCTAAATAAATAAGCTAAAAAGCAAAAGTTATTTTTTGTTCGTAAGTAGTCACCATCTTTAATTAAGAAGTATAAGCATTTGCTTATTTCTACTGAATAGCATAATACTCGATCATGACATTCTATACCAGCTTCAAACTGATGTTTAGAATATCAGAGAATGTTTGTCATTTGTAGGGCAAAATTGAACAAAGAGATCCATGATCTGTTGATATCTAAGATGAACATCTCTGTTTGATTATTTTAATGTGATATTTGAGAAGAGATAGAAGGGACGAGTTGGCTCTTTAAGGTGTGTTAACTTCAACAGATATATTCCTGAAAGTATTCATTAATGTATTGATGTATTATTTCATGTTCTGTCTGGTACGCCTAATTTAGCTGGCTCCTTTAAAGGATTATATGAGGATGCAAACTTATGATCTTTAAATGTTTTGGTTAAATTTTCGGACTTTTCAAAATATCTATGCTGATACCTTTAGATAATACACATGAGCCAAATATATGGGCTTATTTGGGAGCGACTATGAAGTCAGTCAATGTAGATCATTAACTTAAAGGTATTCTAACTGAGCTGATGTGAGCGTGAAGATTTCGTTATCTGAAGGATCTCTACTGCTATTCAGAATTCATTACCAATGTATTTTGCAGTTGATGATTAAATGAAGTATTCATATATTCCATTTTTTTAGGATTGGTTCAAAAGTACTTTTATTCCTGTAGTCTATTTAATGTAGCCAAACGCATTCTCCTGATCTTATTTCCTACAGCTTAATTCAGAAACTTTGGCGTACAAATTATTCAAATACCTTTGCTTTATGATAGTATCGTTAGGTCCATTTAAACTAATATATTATCACAGCACCGATTCGTTTTTTTGGATGGTTTAAGCTCGTGTATATGTTTATTTAACATAAAATATTGTAGGGAGCTACCAAGCATAAGATGCTTTAAGCTAATAGATCATTCAGGATACATATTATT